>OGGX01000102.1_pt1 | contig 74539 bp, 68 predicted proteins | sample 1571331 | NCBI WGS metagenome assembly OGGX01 (sample SAMEA2582056, study PRJEB24529) | metagenome | biome: Human gut stool | place: China | collected 2011
CGTCCAGGCCGCCTGTGGGCTCCGGTGTGCCCGCATAGCGGTACAGCATGGCCGCCAACTGTTCCCGTGTCACTGCGTCCTCCGGGCCGAAGGCCCCGGTGCTGTACCCGGTCACAATCCCCCGGGACGCCGACCAGTTCACCGCACCGGCGTACCACGCGTCCGACGGCACGTCGGTGAAGCCTGCCGTACCGGGGACGGCAGGGCTGTCCGCCAGGTTCCAGAGCACTTGGGCCGCCATGGAGCGGGTCAGCACTGTAGTGGGCGCAAAAGCGGCGGGGCCAGTGCCGTCCATGAGGCCGTTTTTATATACATAGACCACCGCGTCATAGTACCAGTCGCCGCTGCTCACGTCGGCAAAGGGGAGTTTGGGCTCGGCTTCAATTTTTGCGAAGCTCGCCTCAATCTCCACACTGGAGGCGGGCATTTTAAAGGTGTATTTGCCGCCACCCTCGTTGGTGAGCTTGATTTCGTCGCCATTCTTGCCGGTGACAACCAGTTTGTCCAGCTCATAGCCCTCGTTGGGCTTCACGGTGATGGTTACGGTGTCGCCCTTTTCGGCCCGCTTGGGGCTGACGGTGACGGAGCCGTTTTTTCCGCTGTCCACGCTGACGGTGAAACGGCCGGAGCTGGAGCCTCCGCCGGAGGAGCTGGGCCACACCACAGCCGTACCTGTGGCCTTGTTGTAGTGGTCAGTATCATCTGGGGTAAAGGTCCAGGCGTAGGACTTACCGCGCTCCAAGGTCTGGTCGCCATCATCCCAGGAGAATGTACCCGCGACCTCAATACCCGCCGCGTTCTTCATGGAGCCGGACAGGGTGATGGTAGACAGCTCCACGCCGCTGCTGACCTTGTCAAAGGTAGGTTCGCCCTTGGGATTTCCCATGACGATGCTGTATCGCCGGGAGGCGTAACAGTAGGTCTTGGTGTCCTTGCTATACCCATTGATGACAAAGGAGTAGACGCCCAGCTCGGTGGGAGCGATGGCCTTGAGTGCATCGGCGGTCAGATGGGAGTTTGTCTGATTGTACAGGTGCGTTCCGCTAAAGGCGGTGCCCTCTTGTACTGCGTGGAAGTGGGCGGTGAAGGATGTGATGGAATGGTCAGTGCTTGTGCCCTTGGTGTACAGGGTGGTCAGGTTACGGGCGGTGGGGACGATGCCCTGGCCGGTGTACTCGTACACCCGGTCTCCCTCAAAGGTCTCCAGAGGCTTGTCATCTCCCTCCAGATAGAGGTCTACCTCATTCATGCCTTCCTCATAGCAGGTAACATAGAGGATGATGGTGTCACTCGGCTGCCAATTCGTGCCCACGGTGCAGAAACGGTAGTTGGGGTTTTTCAGCTTCAGCTCCACCCGGATGCTGTGGGGGTTGCCCTCCGCATCCGTGGTGGGGTGAGTAGGCAGGGTTCCGGTTTCGATGATATTGCCGCTGGCACCGCCGCCCTCGTTCTGGTACTTGTAATAAACATCGCCGTCATCGCCCATGCCGGGCTTGAGGTCGATCTTGTCCTTAGCGATATCAGCCTCGTAGGTTCCGTTCTGACTGCCCTTTTTCACCGGATAGAAGCCCAGCAGGTCACTGAACTTGGGCGCGGTGCCGTCCTCATTCAGCGCGTAGGTGATGTACGGACGGCCGATGCCGCCGTCATTCTGCGTTGTGTCTGCCTTGCCGTAGATGATCCGCATGGGGGTGACTTCCACATTGACGGTCAGCGTCCCTGTGACGCCAGCCTCCGTTCTGGCGGTGGCGGTGATGGTGGTTTTACCCACCTTGTTTGCCTTGAGCTGATCGTCCTCAATAGAGACAATGGTGCTGTCACTGGACTGCCAGTTGGAGAGGGTGACGCCCTCGATGGTCGGGAGCGTCTGGGTGGAGCCGTACTCCATGGAAATAGCATCGGATTTCAGCTCGATCCACTTGGCGTAGTAGGTCTCTCCTGCTGTGGAGGTGGTCACAGCGGTACCGGTACAACCCTCGTTTTTGTACCAGCCATCAAAGATGCTGCCCTCTTTGATGGGAGTTGCCAGTTTGCCAGACTCAAACTTGGTGTCCGCCGCAAAGGTGCCGCCATCGGTAACGGCCAGAGAAGTTTTCTCTGAATCGAATCCATTGCTTGTTGAGGTTGGATTAGCCTTTGACTGCAACATCAAGGAAATTAAATCGCTTGAACCCAAATAAATTACACTATTATTTGCCATCCCTTTAAAAATTTGATTATTTTCTGGAATAGAGGAAACCGATGCCGGAATATAGACACCCTCCATTAAAGATGCATCCTTAAATGCCATGCTACCAATAGTGTTAAGGTTGTTTGAAAGAACCACTCTTTTCAAATTAGTACATCCTTGAAAAGCACTCTCGGCAATTTCGGTAACAGAGCTTGGAATGAGGACTTCTTCCAGCTTAGTACACCCCTTAAAAGTCTCCTTGCTTATTTTTGTAAACTGTGGATTTTCTGGAAAAACGAAACTTTCAAGCTGTATACAGTTACTAAAGGCACCAGGAGCAATCGTCGTTACCGTATCTGGCAGAGTAATGCTTGTCAGAGAACTGCACTCCATAAAGGCATTAACTCCAATTTCAGTGACGGCTCCATTAAACTCAATGCTACTAATGCTCGTCGCTGCAAATGTATAGGATGGGATGGAAAATACGCCAACCGGAACAGAAATCGTTCCATTCAAAGAAGAACATTTATAAAATGCTTGTGGCTCAATAGTAGTCAGATTTGCTGGTAATGTGATGGAGGTAATTCCAGAACCATAAAACGAATCTTGCCCAATTTTAGTTATAGAGGCCGGAAGAACTACCGTCTTCAAATTTGTATAATTCTTAAACGATTTCGCGCCAACAGAGGTTACTCCGTCTTGAATTACTACTCGAGTAATCTTCTCGCGTGAGTAGTGCCATTCTGGCTCGCCACTACTCACATTGTCTTCCGTGATATAAGCATTTCCCATAGGACCATTACCGAAAATTGTGAGAGTATAACCATCCTCATCGTTCGCTGTAAGTGCCCATTTAACAGTATCGGTATATTCCTTGTTTATATAATCATATAGGCCGCAGTTACCGGACATCACATTGTCAGCGGGGGCGGGATCATCCTCCGTGGTCTCCGGTTCATCGGGCAGGACGCACTCACACTTATGCCCGGCCTGCAGGGTACAGCCCTCGGTCACGGCGCAGGCAACCGGCGTCTCGCTGCCCTTGTCTCTCTCGGCTGCAAGGGCAGAAACAGGGAAAAGAGACAGTAACAGTACCATCGCTATCATGCTTGCTAGTAGTCGTTTTCTCATTTGATCTATTCTCCTTTATACAAAAGTAGTACCTTTCTAAACTGTCCGCTTTGTAAAAGTGTACCTTTCTAAAGCGCAATTTTACTGTTTGTATTTGCTGAAAAAGTATTGAAAATCCTGGAAGACTTGTGTATCATACAAACAGGGATCGTTCTATCTGAAAGTTTGTAAAGGTACACCTTTTCAAACAATGCAGCGCCTCTGGAGAAATCCAGAGGCGCTGCTGTCTTCCTGTCGCGGACAAAATTGTTTGCTCTTATCAACTTCGTGATGGAAAATGCTCCCTTAACTGTTGCAAATTCGTGAATTATATGGTATCATTTTACATGAAAAGACATTGGAAGTAAAGGGTGTTGCACGATGAATGCAAAACTATCCAAGGTCAATCAGTCCATTGAAAAAACCATTCAGATTGTGGAGGTTATGGCCCGCGGTAAGGGCCCTATGCGGCTGCAGGACGTTGCTAAGAAATGTGGAATGCCGGCCAGCACGGTGATGCGGATGCTTAATACACTGCAGGTGTACGGCTATGTCAATCAGGATCCCTGTACGCAGCACTACTCTCTGTCGCTGCGGTTTGCGCGCCTGGGTTGCTTGGTCAGTGAACAGACCAATATGCGGGATGTGGCGCGGCCATTCCTGGCAGAGTTGGCGCAGCGCTGTCAGGAGACTGTGTGCCTGTGGTGTGAGGCAGAAATGGAAGTGGAGTGCACCGATGTGGTGGACGGCCCGGACGGAATCCTGATGGTGAGCCAGCGGGTAGGCGCACGCGCCCCGCTCCACGCCACCGGTGCGGGAAAGCTCCTGCTGCTCAATTACAGTAACCAGAAGCTGAACGAGTACATAGCAGTTAAGGGCCTGCGGGCCCTGACGCCCCATACACTGGTCACGCGGGAGGCGCTGGTGAACAGCTTGGAGATGATACGCAGTCGGGGCTATGCCCTGGAGGACGAGGAGCGGGAGCTGGGTGCCCGCTGTGTGGCGGCGCCGGTGCGTGATTACTCGGGGCGGATTGTAGGCGGGATCAGTGTCTCAGGTCCCACCACCCGTATGTCCAGGGCGCGGCTCGAGGCGCTGGCACCCCTGGTAATGGATATGGCAGCGGAACTCTCCCGCCGGCTGGCCTATGAGGAGTGGCCTGAGGAAGGGGATTGACTTTCCCGGTCGGGCGGTATATGATGGAAGCACAGTTGAATATCGAACTCCGGCTTTTGTGGCATTTACGCGACCCCGCCTGTCCGGGCGGGACACGTATTCTTGTTCGCTGAACAAGGGAATCAGGTGAAATTCCTGAACACGGCCCAGCTCCGCTCGGTGCGGATGGGTACGTAGCTGTAAGCACGGAGCGTATCCTCTTTCCGTGAAAGCGGGTCACTGGCTTGTGCTGGGAAGGCGGGGGATATGCGCTGGCGGCATAGCCGTCTGGACGTGTGAGTCAGAAGACCTACAAGGAGCAGTTTCTCCCCGAGTGGAGGGGAGAGGCATGGTGCGTACAAAAGCGGTACCCTGAGGTTCCCGCTTTTTTCGACCTGCTCCCAAGGTGGGAAAAAGCGGATACAGAGGTATCCGCTTTTTCATTTCGGGATCGACGGTTCCGCTTAACAGGTGAATTCCAGGACCGGCCAGGCGGCCGCCCGGACATTGGGGAGAATGGAACGGGGCCGCAGACTCCCGACGGAGCGCGCAGGGCCTGCGAATGGGTTGGGGCGGGGAGAACAGCTCCCGGACAGGCGCCCTGCCAGCTAAGCTGGTAGGGCGCCTGATTCATATTGAATAAAAAACTCCGCAACCGAAAGGTTGCGGAGTTTTGGCGGAGAGAGAGGGATTCGAATTGGAACCGCTTCAAAAAGCGGGTTATTCAGCATCAAAAATGATGCTTTTTGATTTCCAAAATACGAAATTCCTTTAATGTGATGCAATACCGTGAAATAGGCTGACAACGGTTAAAGGGTATTTTGAAGGGTCAAAACTGTGGGCCCACACCACCCCCGCCGCCTCTGGTGCTCACAGCATCGGGGGCGGTCTTTTTTTATCAGTCACTTGCAAAGTCAATACCGTTGACCTCGTGCCGGGGGCGCATCCGAATTTCGGACGCGCTATTGACCACTAAGCCCACACTTGGGCTTAGTATGAATCACCCCGCGTTGGGGACGCCAGGAGGAGGGCCCAACTTTGGGCTCTCCTATTTTTGACAGCGCAATTTTGCGCTGCCACCCGAGCGGGTGAAAAACTGTTTTCAGATTCCTACCCCTAATTGCAAAAGGTTCAATAGGTTCAAAAGGTCGGTCTTGCTCATGAAATGGGGGGGGGGGCTTTTGCAATTATTGAACCTTTTGCAATTTGGGGTTTATCTCAAAAACGCGAAGTTACCCATAGTTACCTCGTGGCCCGCACCCTGCACTGTGGGCCTCCCTGCTCCAGGGATACCGCCGTGAAGTGCGATGCAAGGGGGAGGTGAAACGCCGCACCCCGCCAGCTATCCCCCCTCTGTGGCCTCACCGGCGGCCCCAGGAGCGGCGTTGTCCCGTTCCATAGTCTCGTCTATGGCCCGGTTAATAAAGCCCGTGGTGCTCTCTCCCTGGGCCTCTGCGTGGGCTTGGACAGCGCTTCGCCGCTCCGGGGTCATTCTGACCTTGATTTCCACAAACTTCTCCATGTACTTTCTCTTTGCTCTTTTTTGCGCTTCTGTTGTGCGAGGCTTTTCTTCGCTCACTTTCCTTCCTCCTTTCCGGGGGTGCGGGAAATTTCCGGCACCCCTCCCATCATGCCAGCATTATAGCACAAAAAACAATATCCGACCAGATATAAAACAAACAAATATACGACCCTATATTTGTTAAGTATGCGCATTGATATATCCGACCCCATATGTTATAATTCATACTGTCAAGAGGGACAGGGCCCAGGGAGCCCGCCACGCCGTTGAAATAGACGAAACCGCCGCAGTACCGGGGCCAACACCTCAGACACGAACCTTGACAACCGAATATCCGACACCGTATAATCAGGACAAGGGGTGATAAAGATGGTAGACAAGGAGCTGTTGGAGGCTATCGGCCAAATGATGGAGGCCCAGGAAAAACGGCTTTCTGATATGATGGATACGAAGCTGGCCCAGCAACGGAAAGAAATCATGCAGGATGTGAAGGCCCTGCTTGACACGGATGTTCAAACTAGGTTCAATCTGCTGGCGGAAGATCTCGACATTTTGAAGGAGAAATTACCGGGGGCAGAAGATCTGGATGCAATGCAAGAACAGCTTGACCTACACTATGCCATGCTCAAAAAGCACACCCGTGAAATATCTGACTTAAAGAAAGCCAACTAAACAGTACATACCAGACGGTGCCGGATATTCGGTGCCGTCTGTTTTATTTTGCAAGGAGGTCAACACCATGAGTACTACCGAACTGGAAATGAAGATCCGGGAGCTGCGCCAGCTCCAGCAGTTGATTGAGGAGGCCCAGGCGGAGGCCGAGGGCATCCGGGATGCTATCAAGGCCCACATGGGCGAGCGGGAGGAGCTGCGGGCCGGGGAGTATAAAATCACCTGGAAGCCCGTCACGTCCTCCAGGCTGGACGCTGCGGCCCTGAGAAAGGCCCTGCCGGAGGTGGCGGCCTGCTTCACCCGCACCAGCACCGCCCGCCGCTTCTGCGTGGCATAGAGGGGGCGTTTGCCCCCAGTTGGAAATTTTGCAAAAGGGGGTTGACTTGTTGCCCGTAACACGCTATAATGTTGCCCGTAACAAGGAGGTGATGGGTTGCCACCCGAAAGCCGGGCCGAGTATTTCAAAGATCGTCGGGCTAAATTCAAGTCTTTTACTGTGGAAGTCGAACGCGAAAAAATGGAGGCGTTCGAGCGGAAGTTACAAGAAAGACAGGAATCCAAAAAGGAATGGCTCGACAAAAAGATTGATGAAGAACTCGGCCAATAAAAATCCCCCGCGCTGCTCTAGTTTGGCGACCGGACGGCACGGAGGATGCACACCAAACACCCAGGGGCTTTTCTACCCTCTGGAGGCTGGCTAAATCTATTATAGCCGTCCTCCGGGTGAAAATCAAGGAGGAAACAGCATGAGAACCATAGCAACCATATACACCCGGCGCTTTCCGGTCACAATCCGGGACGAGCGCACCGGGGCCGAAATGCAGGACTATATCACCCTGGACAAGGCCCAGATTCAGGCGGCCCAGCTTGTGGGTCTGAGCTCTAAGGAGCTTATCTTAGATCACTACAACCGCCACGGATTCCGGGTACTGGACATCGGCAAGGCCGAGAAAGGGCGGATTGAAGTGGAGCTTTCCAGGGGAGGTGTGGGCCATAATGGAACGTGAACACTGCGCGGCGTGGCCGCAGGAACTCAAAGAGGCGGAGCAGCGGCGCTACCGGGCCGTCTGCCGTGTGAAGATGCTGGAGGCACAGCTTGACCGCATCGGCCCCGAGGAGTTCGACCAGCTCATGGAGCAGATCGAGGCGGCACAGGCGGAGGTCTACGAGGCCGGGGGCGATGTGCTGCGGTTGAAATGGAAATTCTATAGCTAAAAAGGCCCCTTGCATCAACGCCGACCAAAGCCAGATGCAAGAGGCCCACACACAGGCCCAGGGGGCCCGGTATCTATAGTGTACCACGGCCCCCTCCAGATTTCAAGATGGAGGAGATACCAATGGAGACAATACACACCGGGGCGGCCGCGATTACCTTCCCCACCACGCCGGAGGCGTTTATCGCCTACCAGGAGCAGCTTGCCGGCCGAAAGCTGACAGAGCACGAGCGGGAGGTCACGGCCGCCTGGGTGGAAGTTTTTAATCTCTCTTATGAGGGCGGCTTGGAGCAAGACCGCGCCGCGCTGGAGGATTCGCTTGCCAAAATGGACGAGCCGGCCACCAAAAGGGACAACGGCCCTGTGGTGCGTAACTTCCTCCGGAAGTGCCGCTTGTGGATTGCTATTGCCTGGAAGCAGGGCTTTCATGATGCAGAGGAAAGGAGCCTAGCAGATGGACGATGATTTACTGACTGCGCTGTATCACGCCGCCAGCAGCGAGGAGCCGGACACGATGGACGGCCCCAGCCTGTGCGACTACTACCAACGCAGGGAGGAGACAGAGCAAACCCGGCGCGCCCTTGTGGACGCTGTGGGCGACGAGGTGGACGTGGACAGCTACGGGGTAGCTATGGAGTGCCAGGGCTTTGTAAACGGCTTCAAGCTGGCCCTGGGGCTGTGTATGGGGGTGTGCTGCTGTGGATAGCCTGCTGGTCATGTTTGAGGCTTGCACCGACAGCCCCGCTTATATGCGCCTGGACAGCGAACAGGAGGCCGCCGCCGCGGTGCTCTCCATCATGGGGGATAACCCGGAGCTGGAGGAGCTGGTCAACGCCCACACCTACACGGCGAAACAGGAGGGGTTCGTCAACGGCTGGGCCTGGGCACAGGCTACAGCGAGGGAGTGCTTGGCCCTTCGGGAATTGCCTGTGCTGGTAGAGAACTACGGCCCTGGCCGAAGGTGCGGAACCTGCGGGTGGTTCGTGCAGCACTACCGATATACCGGGGCCTACCCCTGGTTTGCTGTGGTGGGGTGTGGGCATTGTACCGACCCGGAGACAAAAAAGAGCCTCACACGTAATCCGGTTTGGCGTGGGTGTGAGCATTGGAGGCCCAGCGGCTGAGTGCTGCCGGGCTCTCCTTTTATGGCCTTGGATTTCTCTCTGTTCGCTCGTTGTTCGTTTCTTTTAGGGTCTCCCCAATCTCCCAATTTTCTCAGGCTTCGCTCTTGGTTCGTGCCCTCTTATAGAGGTCGGATTCTCCCGGCTTTCTCCCGGCTTCACCGATACTCCCGCAGCACTTGGGATACCCTGGGATGCCGCAGCACCCGCAGGGCTGCCGCCTCCAGCTTGCGAACCTCCTTCTCCGGTACGCCGGTGGCTGTGGCTATCTCCGCCACGGTCTGGCCCCGGTAGTAGCGCCGCCGCACCACCTCCCGCTGCTCCGCCGGGAGTGCGCCCAGGGCGTGGTCGAGGATGCCGTGGAGCTGCTGGTGGTCACTGTGGGCCTCTGCCTCCTCGATAGCGGCGGCCCCCGCCGGATCTTCCACCACGGCCTCCAGGGTATCCGCGTCCGGGTCGTCGTTTAGTGGAGCGTCCAGACTGAGGGCCCGGTCGAGCGGGTCGAGGCGGTCGCGCTGTGTACGCCGCCCTGTGGCCGCTGTAAACGCTGCTTTGAGCCGTAGGGCGTACACGGAGAGCAGGGGCCCGTCCGCCTCTCTCCACCGCTCCAGCGCGTCCAGGAGGGCTATAAACGCCTCTTGCTCCAGGTCGTCCACCGTGACACCCCGCCCGAACGCTGCCCACCTCCGGGCCCGCCAGAGGGCAAAGCGCCGCACCCGGGCCCACAGCTCTGTAATTCTGCCCCGCTCTCCCGCTCGGATCTGCAGGGCCAGCTCCTCGTTGGTCATTGTCTTGCTTCCCCCTTTGTGGTAAAATGTGGGTGACAGCTTCACACTCCACCACACCGGGGGCCGCTCTTAGATTGTAACAGATGATACAATCTTGGGGCGGTCCTTTTTTAGGGCATTACAAATCTCACCATACGCGCTGCTTTTTAGGGTGTCCGAAATAGCCTGATACTCAGGGTTCGCTCCAGCTTCACTCGGGGCTTTCCTCTCTGCTCGCTCTTTGTTCAGCCCTGCCCAGCTCCAGGCCGAGCCGGGCCCCCTCAAAGAACGCATTCCGCTCCGCCTTTGTCGTTTGGGCCACGGCCAGCCTCACCAGCTTGTCGTTTTGCTCCACGGTGAGGGGCAACTCCGCGATATAGTCGCTCAGCTCCTTCGCTACGGTCAGAAACTCCGGCCCCCGCTCGATGGTCAGCCAGATATCCCGATCACCCCACATGGTTTCTACTGGTACGAAGTCCATAGTGCTTTTCACCTCCTCCCGCATTTTTAGGGCCTCCAGAATCTCCGGATAGAACAAGTTTTCACAAGCGCTTGGGAATTTGAAACGGGGGGCAAACACCCATTTCTAAACTTTTTCGTGCTCAGAGGCCGCCTGTCGGTCTTGCGTGTCCGCCCATAAAAGGAGAGAGGGGGATGGGGGGATAAATTAGCCCCCCATCTGTAGGGGAACGAAATTGGCTCCCCCCTTTGGGCCTGATGCCAGCCGTCCGGAAACCGGACGGTTGCGGACACTTTTGTTTGTGACTGTTGCGCTGGTGGCGCGTCCGAAAAACGGACGCACCGGCACACCTGGGGCCGCCCTTCTCTCAACACCCTTCCGCCATACAGAAGCCACGCGCGGCCAGCGCGGCGGGGATATCATCCGGGACAGGAAGCCCCTGGTCGGAAAAGCACTCCTCCAGGAATCCCGGCGCGGCGTAAAGTATCGCTATTCCGCCGTCCTCCTGGGGTTCACATATGGAACTCAGCCGGTAGCCCTGCCGGGCCAGATCCTCCCAAAAGAGCCGTACCAAGTCCCTGTCTGTCACCCCACGGGGAACGTATTGCAGGGCCTCATGGTGGAGATCTGCCCCGCTCGAGTCATTGTAGTCCAGCAGCAGATACCGACGTTTGGGGGCGTAATCCCCCAGCGGTTCAAGTAAGCAGCTCATTACTTTGTCAAAATCTGAAAGACGTTTATCCATTGTGTGCAGCTCCTTTCGTTTTGCAACCCTCCCCCTATGGAACAATAGAACAGGAACAGAGGGGGGCTATATATATTATTCAATTTGGAGAATTTGGAGATCCGCCTATTCCGTATCTCTCCAAATTCTCCTATTTCGTATCTCTCTATATATCTTTGTTCTATTCGTTCCATTGTTCCATAACCTACAGAGAATCCGGAGGGAAGCCGGTGTTGTAGAACCCACGTTGCCGCCCATGCGGCCCAAAGTATTTCAAACGTGTGAGACGCTCCCACCCCGGGGTGTTCTCCAGGATTGTGTTGATAGCCCTGGATTTTTCCGATGTGAGTTCTTTGGATTGACCGTCGAGCAGTTCACACCAGATTTCCATCGCACACACCCTTTTCCTGGGTACGAGCTCCAGATCTCCAACCGCTCCGCCGTTCCAAAACATTCTCCGCTGTACCAAGCCCCAGTCTTTCCAATCCGTGGGGATGGGCTTCTCCAAAAAGCTCCGGATCATGTCCTCCCACGGGTGCGCTTCTCGGGCGAACTCCTGGAGCTCCTTTGCTTCCTCCGCTGCTTTCCCGTCCAAGACTAGGCGCTCACCCGCTTTCCACCGCGCTACGGCCTCCGCCCATGCTTGGTCGCGCTCTTGTGGGAGATCTAAAAGCGCCGACTTGCTCGGTTTCCTATCCCATGCGTAAACCGGCCAGAACCGCCGTCCCCCGGTGGGGTCTTTCAAAAAGTGGCGCAGGTTTGTCGTTCCGAAGAAAACGCACGTCCTCATGTGGGTCACCGCCCTGCGTCCATAGGCGGCCCGGAATCGGTCACCCCGCGCGGAGATGAACTGCTTGATCCGCTCCACCCCTGACTTCTCAAAGGCGTGCAGCTCCGCGATCTCCACAAGCCACGCGCCCTGAAGCATTTCAGCGGCTTCTTTCCCCTCGAAGCTCTTGATGGAATCTGTGAACCAGATACCGCCCATGACATCCAACAATGTACTTTTCCCTCCCCCCGTTGGGCCAGACAGGACGGGCATTGTGTCATACTTCACCCCCGGATCATACGCTCTCGCCACGGCGGCCACGAAAGATTTCCGGGTTACGGCCCGGGTGTACGGGGTATCGTCCGCCCCCAGGTAGTCGATGAAAAGGGTGTCCAGCCGGGGTATACCATCCCAGGCCAGCCCGTTCAGGTAATTTGTCACCGGGTTGAAGGCTTGGCGGGCCATGCAATCAGACAACACGCTTTTGAATACCGCCGGAGCTCGGAATCCCAAGACCCGCTCCAGGTAAATCCCCAGGCCATCGTCGTCCGCGTCCCTCCACTCAAACACACCGTTTTCCTGTTGATGCCGCCCCCAGGGGAGAGGGGAGACCCCGAGCATTTGCTCCGCAAAACTGTCATAGTAAAGCCGGCCTTTCAGCATTGGATCATTTTCCAAGACGTGGGCAACGTTGGCCGATGTGTGCTCGAAGCCCCCCTTGCTGTTCCGTTTGAGGCCATGCAGCCATGAAGCGTCTACGGGCGCGCCTCCCACGGGTGAAAACGCCTCCGCGATTTCCGCCTGTTTCTCCTGGTCGAGCAAAGCTGACACAGCTTCATCCGCCACGGCCAGTTCACACATGGCCCCATAGCTCGGCAATCCATTCCCCCGTGCTCCGTGGGCCGCCTCATCGTCCTTGTCTCCGAAGCAGTGCAGCCGCACCAGGTCGAAGGCGTTGACCAGCTTCCCGCCGCAGGGGTCGGTGGCATGGTGGGAGTACAGGAACTTCCCCCCGTCGTAGAGCACCGCGCCGCCGGTGGTGGAGCCGCCGGTGAAGGTGTAGCGCCCCGGGGTGTCCGCCTCCTCGTAGACGCCGGGCAGGAACTTGTCCATCGCCGCGGGCACGTCGTACACACGGCAGAAGGCGCCCACAACGCCGTGTTTGGTCTCCGGGTCTCCCTGCTTGGCCGCCAGACGTGCGGGGGTCTGTTCCTGTGGGAATCTCGGCCAGGAGGTCACGTCCTGCCAGTCTTGGAGCCGGGAGAGCAGCACACGGGCATCCAGGAGGGGCTTGTCCCCTGCATAGTACACCGGGGCGATATCCTGGCAGTGGGCGGGATAATACATCATGCGGGACGGCTCGGCGGTGGAGGGGTCGAACCAAGTCATTTCCGGCTGTATCATCTGGCAGAGCAGGCGGGTAACCGGTTCGTACTCATCGGCGGTTATATCCTCCGAGAACGGGATCACTATCCGCAGGCGGGGGGCATCTGGGCTGTGCTTGGCGGTGGAGTAAATGCAGTAGCAGCACCCCAGGGCCTCCATCCGCCGCACCACGCCGTCCGTCTCTCCCGGCCCCAGGGTGTCCGCATCCAGCACAGCGGCACACCTGGAGAGCACGGCCCCGGCCTTTCTCCGGCCGCCGCGCAACTCCCCCAGGACAAAGCCGCCCACATCCTTCAAATCGTCTTGCTGGCCCTTCGACAGGGCCATGTAGCTATCATGGCTGAACGGGATCGCCTGGGAGCTGCGCAGCCGCTCAAAGAACTGCCCGATATCCTGGGGCGCTGACTGGTAGACGTTGGCCCGCCTGGTGTTGGTCGTGTAGACCGTCAAGGGCCGGTTATGTATCACGACTCAGTCACCCCGGCCTCTTTCTTCACCCACTCCCGCAGGCCCTCCGTTGATACCAGCAGACGGTGGCCCACACGCACCACGGGGAAGTCCGCCCGCTGTACCAGCTTATACGCCGTGGGCCTGGAGATCCCCAGCACCTTACCGGCCTCCTCTACGGTCATTGTCAGCTTTTCCATATAGTTCACCTCGTTTAATAGATTTACTAATATGATAATAGCAACTCACATATTTGTCAATAGTCTATTGACAAATAATAGTTTTGATACTATCATAACGGAAAGGAGGCGAACCAGATTGAACAGAATTGCACAACTGCGAAAGGAAAAGGACTGGAGCCAGCAAGAACTCGCCGATATGCTCGAAGTTCACCAGACTGCTGTGAGCCAGTGGGAAAATGAGCGTACAACCCCAAACTTTGAAGCACTCATGGAACTGTGTGGCCTATTCGATGTTCGGCCTGAGTACCTTATGGGAAACAGCAACGAGCGGGGGCACTTCAATCCTACAGAGGAGGAAATGGACGGCTTGGGCGAGGATGCGGCAGAGGCGGCCACACTCAGGGCCTTAGATTCCAACCTGCGCCGGTATTATGCGGGACTCAATCTGGAAGGGAAAAGGAAAGCGGTGGAGTTCCTGGCTATTCTGGCCGGGAATGTAGATTTCAGAGCATAGCAAGCCGTTTGATTCATCGGAATTTATTGTATTAAATGTATTTAATGAACGATAGTAGCGCATAAAAATTGCCGCCCCCGGTGCTGGAACACCGAGGACGGCCACATAGGAGCAGTAAACTTGTATGGCCTACTGCCCCTTCATCATATCACATTCACGGAGGGATTTTCAATGCCTAGAAAGAGCAACACAAGAGCGGCCCAGGGGGCCGGGACAATCCGCCAGCGAAAGGATGGGCGGTGGGAGGCCCGATATACTGTAGGCCGAGATCCGGGTACCGGGAAGCAGGTGCAGCGGTCAGTCTACGGAGCCACACAGCAGGAGGTGAGAAAGAAGCTGGCCCAGCTCACCGCCGCGCTGGATGCCGGTACATACAAGGAGCCCTGCAAGATGACTGTGGGTCAATGGCTGGATATTTGGTCGGCGGACTACCTGGGCGGGGTAAAGCCCTTTACCGTGCGTTCCTACAGCGACCAGATCAGAAACCACATCAAGCCCGCCCTGGGCTCTGTGAAGCTGGAGGCGTTGAACGCCCACACCATCCAAGCGTTTTACAACAGCCTGGGAGCCGAGCGGGAGGGAAAGCCCGGCCTGTCCCCGAAAACAGTAAAGAATGTCCACGGTGTGCTCCATAAGGCCCTCCAGCAAGCCGTGGCGTTGGGATACCTGCGGTTCAATCCCTCCGATGCCTGCACTCTTCCCCGAGTAGTACGGAAACCGATAAAACCTCTGGATGAAGAACAGAGTAAAGCCTTTCTAAAAGCAATCCAGGGCCACCGCTTTGAAAACCTCTTTACTGTGACATTGTTCACCGGTATGCGGGAGGGGGAGGTCTTGGGGCTCATGTGGTCGTGCGTAGACTTTGAGAAGGGGACTATTCTGATAGACAAGCAGCTCCAACAGGAGAAGAAACGGGGCGGGCAATATGTTTTTGCCCCTTTGAAGAATGATAAGGCCCGAACAATTACCCCGGCCCCGTGGGTGATGGATCTGCTGAAACATCATCGGGCACAGCAAGCGGAGCTCCGTTTGAGAGCTGGCCCTATGTGGGAGGATTCCGGCCTTGTGTTCACCAATGAGCTGGGGCACCATTTAGCCCGCTGCACACTTGTAAATGCGTTCAAGGCGGTGGTGACCTCCATCGGCCGCCCCGATGCCCGCTTCCATGACCTGCGGCATAGTTACGCCGTGGCCGCAATCCGCTCCGGGGATGATATAAAAACCGTCCAGGGCAATCTGGGCCACGCCACCGCGGCCTTTACCCTGGACGTATACGGACACGTCACCGACCAAATGAAGCGGGAGAGCGCCGCGCGTATGGAATCCTATATCAAGGACGTTCTGAACCTGTAAAGGGTAAATCAAAGGGTATTCACCCGCGAAAAAGCAAAAGAAAAAGCCTGGAACCATTGCGGTTCTAGGCTTTTCTATTGGCGGAGAGAGAGGGATTCGAACCCTCGAGACGCTATTAACGCCTACACGATTTCCAATCGTGCGCCTTCGACCAACTCAGCCATCTCTCCATGGTGAGTGCTCTATCCTTGCTCGCCCATCAGCCGAGCAGCAGAGATTATTATATCAGCTTTTTCGAATACGTCAAGAGGAAAATTGAAAAAAATCAAAAAAAGAGGGAAGTCAGGAAAACATTGTGCCTTGCCAAGGGGAGGGGAGAGCGGTTACAATCTGGTTACAAAAAGATGAGCCGAATAAAAATTGTAACCAAGAGTACGTACAGAGATTGTTTAGAGTACTTATATGTTGCTGTTATTCAAATGATTATGTAGAACTTTGCAGTGGGGTATATGGAAGTTCATTGCATCCATTTAGGCTATAAAACACCTTTCGATGTGGATACAATTTCCCATGAACCCAGCTACAATTAAAAACAGTCAATGTATGAAATCAATTTTCAGAACAGTCTTCTATCTCAGAAGCAACTATGTAAACAAGGAGGGCAAGACCCCAGTGATGTTGAGGATTTACCTTAACAACGAACGGTTGTGCATAGGCTCATCCGGAGTCGCCGTTGAACAGAACCAATGGGACAGTACGCGAGAACGGGTGAAAGGACGCAATACCGAAGCCCTAAGCATGAACTTGCAGTTGGACAGCATCCAAAACGACCTGCAAACCATCTATCGCAAGTTGGAAATGACGGACGACCTGTGCTTGGAACGCATCAAGTCTGAGTATCTCGGCAGGCAGGACAATGTCTGCACACTCATGCAGCTTTTCGAGAAGCATAATACGGACATACAGGAACAGGTTGGTGTCTCGGTGAGTGTGGCAACATTGCAGAAATACAACGTGTGTAAGAAACACTTTGCGGCCTTCTTGAACGAAAAGTACAAGCGTTGTGACATTCGCCTGTCTGAACTGACATTCACCGTCATTCATGACTTTGACATTTATCTGCGTACAACCGCTGGGCAGAATCCCAATACGGCCACGAAAACAATGAAGACTTTCAAGACCATCACCATACTGGGAAGGAAGATGGGCGTGTTGAACCACGACCCATTCATAAATCATCATTTTCACTTGGAGCCGGTAAACCGTGGTTTCCTCACGGACGAGGAAATCATGAAGATTGCCAACAAGAATTTCGGTATCCATCGCCTGGAACTGGTAAGGGACGTTTTCATCTTCTCTTGCTTTACAGGTCTGGCATATATAGACGTGTCCAACCTTACGCCTGACAACATTGTTACGCTTGATGACAAGCAATGGATCATGACAAAGCGTCAGAAGACAAGTGTGGAAACCAATGTGCTGCTTCTTGACATTCCCAAGCGTATCATCGCCAAATATGGGCATAAGACCTATCGTGACGGCAAACTATTCCCCATCCTAACGAATCAGAAAACCAACGCATATTGTGCGCCCGTAAAGGTAGCGTAATGAATGTCTCTTTAGCAAGAGACTAGACTAGATTCTAAGTCTACTTCCAACCGACTTATCCGGCGGGGAAACCCAATGGGGAGTGTCGCATGTCGGTTGCAGCATGGCCGCCCTAATTGCCAAGGGCGAGTGCATCGCTGGGGAGAAAGACAGACACGAGGATGAAGCCTATACTGGTTGAACGATAGTTCAGTGAGGCATGTTGGACTTGTGACGAAAGGCAGTTGTATTGTCACACCGTGGCTCTCTCATTTGTCAGGTAGCCTTTGAGAGCATAGAATATAGCTACGGCACAACCGCAATAAGCGGAGAAAAGAACGAAAGTCGCATCCGACAGTCTGTCGCGCTAATAGTCATTACGAAACTAAACGGGGATTTCCTAAATCGGGATGCCTATGGAAACAGGGGCTATGTATAAAGATACTGAATACCCGATATGGAAACGGAGCTTCCGTAGTAGTCCGAGCAAGATAACGCCTTGCACATGGCGAAGGGAAGCAGTTGTCAACTTAATACAAACTAAGGAAAACGTGTGAGACGTATGAGAGATCCACAGCAAGTATTAAACGCTTTATGCGAACATAGTAAAGATTCGGATTACCGATACGAAAGGCTCTACCGAATTCTGTTTAATGAGGAAATGTTCTTCATAGCCTATCAGCGTACATATGCCAATCAAGGTAATATGACGCCCGGCAGCGATGGTAGAACCATCGACCGAATGAGCATTGACCGCATACGGAAAATAGTGGCAAGTCTGAGGGATGAATCTTATCAGCCCTATCCTGCCCGTCGAGTATACATTCCTAAAAAGAATGGAAAGAAACGCCCGTTGGGTATTCCCTCTTTTGAGGATAAACTCGTGCAGGAAGTGGTACATATGATTCTGGAAGCCATTTACGAAGGACACTTTGAGGATACCTCACATGGATTCCGCCCCAATAGAAGTTGTCACACAGCATTAAGAGATATAAGGGTGACATTCAAAGGAACACGATGGTTTATTGAAGGTGACATCAAAGGCTTCTTTGATAATATTGACCATAATATTATGATCGATATCCTCAGAGAACGCATCTCCGATGAACGGTTCCTGCGTTTAATCCGCAAATTCTTAAATGCAGGCTATATGGAGAAATGGACATACAACAATACTTACTCGGGAACACCACAAGGTGGTATCATCAGCCCTATATTGGCTAATATCTACCTTGATAAGTTCGACAAGTACATAAAGGAGTATGCCGAAAATTTCAATAAAGGCAAAGGACGGAGGCTAACCTGTGAATATCAACGTAATCGGAATCAGAGAAATGCATTACGATGGAAACTGGAAGACGAAACGGATGAAAACCGTAAAGCTGAACTGAAATCAAAAATTGCCCGGCTGCGCAAGCAGATGTTGGATATTCCTGCAACAAGGGACATGGATGATACATTCAAAAGATTGAAGTATGTAAGGTATGCTGATGACTTCCTTATTGGAATGATTGGCAGCAAGGAGGAATGCAAGATTGTCAAAGCCGACATTACGACTTTCATGAGAGAAAAGCTCAAACTGGAGATGTCGCAGGAGAAGACTTTAATCACCAATGCACAAGAGCCTGCAAAATTCCTTGGATATGAAATCATGGCACGTCGTTCTATGGATCATACACGCACACGGAGTGGGTTACAACGCCGTCCGTGGCTGGGAACAATTGTGTTGAATGTATCTTACGAAACCGTACTTAAGCGCCTTCAATCCTATGATGCTGTGCGTATCACACAAGTTAATAGGAAAGAGACTCTTAAGCCTTCGTCTCGTAAGTATATGGTAAATAGACAAGACGCAGATATTCTGGCGCAATACAATCTTGAATTGCGGGGATTCTACAACTACTATTCCATTGCGGACAATATCAGTTATTGGGGGTGGAAATTCAATTATTTCATGAAGTACAGCATGCTTAAAACGCTCGGTCGAAAACACAAAAGAACTGTCGGACAAATACTCGAAAAGTATAGGGACGGGACGGATGTGGTTATCCCTTATAAGGATAATAAAGGAAACGAGAAACAAAGAGTATGGTATAACGGTGGGTTCAGATGCAAACGTTTCACAGACATCTATGAGGATAACCATTACGACAATATACCGAACACGATGTATCTTCCTGCCCCCACACTTGTGGAAAGGCTTAAAGAGAGAAGATGTGAACTATGTGGAAAAATGGGAGACCTTGTGATGCATCATGTACGTAACATCAATCAACTGAAAGCTGGTACAAGATGGAATACCATGATGATTAAACGACATCGTAAAACACTCGCGGTCTGTCACGACTGTGATGCATTAATCCACAAAAGCTATGATTAATAAAGTTATGTTGACAATGGAGAGCCGTATACATGGAGACATGTACGTACGGTTCGGGGGCAGGTTAGTGGAAACTTACCACCGCAAGGTGGAAAAGCGCTGTTGGCCTAGCCTACTGAAAGAAATTGCCGACCTTTGCGGTATCAAGAAGAACCTGACCTTTCATCTTGCCCGGCATACATTTGCCACGATGTCATTGAGTAAGGGCGTTCCGATGGAAAGCGTGTCGAAGATGTTGGGACATACCAACATTAAAACTACACAAATTTATGCCCGTATTACCAATAAGAAAATAGAACACGATATGGAACAGTTGGCGGGCAAGTTAGACAAGTTCAATGTTGCTATGGGCATCAACTCAAAATAATGTATAACCCTAAACCAAGAAGATTATGACAACAACAAAGAAAGAGTTTTCTTACTTCCGTTTGAAGTTGGAAGCGTATCTCGGAGAGCATTATCCAGAGAGAGTGAATGAAAATACGTTTGTAACTGCTCGCGCAGACGAAGCATTGACAGCTTACTGCGATGCTATAGCACAAGGTTTTTCTCACCCAGAGGCTGAGGAAATGGCAAGCGAAGTCTTATATCAAGGTTTGCATTTTTCCAAGTATGACACGCTTGTGTCTGTCTTAGAGAATGAGTTCGAGAAAGAACTCCCTTCTCCTCTTCCCGAAAGACTAACACCAATGCTTCTGAAGAATAAGACCGTACAAAGCGTTTTCGATAAGTATGAACTGACGGACGACTTTGGGGCGAGTCCAGAGTATGAGAATCTCTACACCGAACTGACAGGAACAATCGTTCTGCTCATCGAAGACAATCACCTGCCGACAATAGACGGCGAGAGCGATATTGTATAATAACCGTGTTCTTTATCCTTTTAAAGAAACACTACCCGTTGGCGGAATTAAAATGTAGCTATAATGATATATAAAAAGTTGCACATATCGTTGATTTTTAGTAACTTATTGAAGTCAAAACCATTAAGTACAAATCCTCGTATATGCAACTTATACACAAAATTCGTCAAAATCCTTGAGATATGCAAGCAATTCTCTCACAACCTTGTCAATAAGCAGGGAAATATACCCCGTCGTGGTCCCATGCCAAAATTTTCAGATTTGGAGGTCGTTGCCTTGTCCTTGACAGCGGAATCAGAGAGCATTGATAGTGAAAAATGGCTTTTTGATTATAAGCTTCAGGAGTACAAAGACAAAATACCTAACCTCATATCTCGCAGGCAATTCAACGACCGTAGAAAGAATACCGCAGGATTATGCGAAGACATACGAAAGAGAATCGCTGCCCAAATGGACGGTGGTGAAACTCAATTCTTCGTAGATTCCAAGCCGATAGCCGTATGCAGGGTTGCCAGAGGGAAGCATTGCAAGATGGGCAGACGGGAGACTGTTCCCAGGCAATTTGGGAACATTTATGAAATAAGAAAAAAGCTAAGTGTTTGGAAACAAACTACTTAGCTTTTTACTTGGTACCCAGACCCGGTACAAGATAGTGAAAACAAGAGAAACGAAAAGAATATATAATGCTGATAATCAGTAATTTGAGTTTTTCTCATTTTTACCAAATTAGCCCATTTTTGCCTGTTTTTTGTTAGATAAGTACACTTTGATATTCAAGACTTTTTAGTATCTTTGCAAAATAAGAAAACACCTGAAAATAAACGAGTCAATGATTTTACTCGGTTTGAAATGTGTGACGAGCATTTATCCTTTGCGCCTGTATTGTGGTCTGTGTTTCTGCGATGTGAAAGACTTAACCTATAAGAATATCGACTATACCAACCATCTTTTGAAGTTTGAGCAGAATAAAACCAAAGGACATTCTGCCAATAGCGGTGTGGTTATCCCTTTGAACGATGGTTTGCTTTCATTGATAGGAGAAGATCCAGAAAACTTAGATTCATCCATTTTCAACTTACCCACTTATGAGAGCTGTTGCAAATCAGTAAAACGGTGGGTAAAGCGTGCAGGAATCAATAAACACATCAGCTGGCACATGGCACGCCATACATTCGGTACGCTTGCTTTGAGTGCGGGAATTCCTATTGAGAGTATCGCCAAGATGATGGGACACGCTTCAATCGCTAGCACACAGATATAATTGCATAGAAAGGCAACCTCTTATCATCGGCTAAAAATCAATATTCAAACCGGCAGAAGCATAAGGCGATATCTGGAAATAGTATGACCTGTCTTGGAACATACTCTTCAAGCTCCTGTCAGTGATTTCCGCGGGGCGCATGGCATGAATGCCGGCTGTGATGGGAATAGAGATGCGTTTGCCGAGCTTTATTTCGGGGCGGAAGCCGGCGATAATGTATTGGTGAGAGAAGATTTTATCTTTTCCGTCCTGCTCCATCAGCGCCATTTGTCCCTTCAATTCCGCTACGAGGTTCAGACTTAAATGTCTGTTCGCATTATATCCCGCCGACATTTCCACGCCGTCCATCATCGAGATTTTTACGGTATATTTTCCTGCCGTCGCCCAATTAAAATAAAAGGCGGGGAACAGCATCGGATAGCCGAAAGAGTTATTCAGAGCAATACCGCCGCCCAATTCGAGGTTCGGTTTCAGATGATAGATGAAAACCACCCCCACACTGCCCAAGACGTTCTTAAATCTGATTTTAGAGAGCCTGGTACTCGGCATATAAATACCGCCGCCAACGGTGGCCATCATCGACCATCTGTCATTCAAAGGCCTTAAATGATTCAGGCTCAGGCCGAGGTTCATTATCTCGTCGATGACCAAAGGCTCCGTGAAACCTTTATTATCGAGCCTTACATATGCTCCTCCCACACTGAGTGCCCACATGGTAGGGCGTTTGTTTTCATCGAGTTTCATCGACAGCGGAATATTGACACCGCCCTGATAAACAACCGCCGAACCTTTGCTGTTTCCCACTTTCCTGTCCGTATCGCCTTCTGTCATTCGATAATCCGATTCTCCGAAATATTCGGTTTTGAACATGATTTGGGCATTTAAGCCCGTGCAGGCAGCCATCATTAATTCTAAAAGCAATATTTTTTTCATCTTGGTATTTATGAATGAATAATAATAATCTGCCACAAAGTTATATGTCCGACCGCCATTTGCCAAAATCTCTTTGACGAATCACAGCTTTACTTTTGACGAATAATAATATATTTTCATTTAATCCGTTAACTTTGCAGTATGAATATCGACTTGATAAAAAAAGACCGATACATTATTATCCCATTTTGGATATTGATGTTTTTTATTTTCTGGCTTCAGGTGATGCCGCAAACGGCGTCGGCACTCGAATCGGTGCTGTTTGCTGCACTTCTGATCATTACGATATGCCCTGTTGCCAACTACCTGAGCGGACCTTTGCTGCTGCGAGCCATGAAACAGAAAGAAGCAGGGCGGTTTGCCGGGCAGTTTGTCGCGTTATCGCTGGTTGTGGGACTTGTCTTCGTGAGCTGCATCGAACTGTTTTCCGGTTTGGAAAAGGCGGGAGTGTTTCTCGTGTCAGGCTGTTTCAACTTGTCAGCAACGCAACCTTACGCCTTTTTCGTACCTGTTTCGGCGGGTGTTATCATCAATATCGCCATTTGTGGACTGCGTTTCTTTTTGGAATATGTCAGGTCGCAGCAGCGGCTTGCCGAATATCGGTTGTGCACGCTCAGGCATCAAATGACGCCTCACTTCATGTTCAACGTGCTGAACGACCTACACGTGCTGATGCAGACCGATGTGGAACAGGCGTCGGAACTGCTGATAAGGTATTCCGAGATATTGCGTTATCAGCTGTATAGCGGGGACAGGCAAAGCGTAATGCTCGGCGAGGACGTGCAATTCCTGAAAGATTTCATTGCCGTGGAGCAGTTGCGCCGGGACGACAAGCTCACGGTGTCGTGTTCGTGGGAGATTGAAAACGCACAGGTGGAAATCCCGGCATTGCTCTTCATTGCGTTTGTGGAAAATGCGTTCAAGCATGTTGCCGGTGCTGATATGGAAAAGGGATATATCGATATTTGTCTGCGGCAGGCGGGCAGTACCATCTTTCTTGAAGTAAAAAACTCTAAACCGGCATTGCCTGCAAGAAGAACAGATACGGGAGGGAGGGGACTTAAAAACATAAAAGAGCGGTTGGATATACTCTGTTTCGGAAAATATGACTTGACAATCGATGAAACGGAAAACTGCTATCATACAAAACTCGTAATTGATTTCTAAACCGATGGTGGAAATGATATTGAAAACGAACCCGTACAGGATGAAATGTTTGGTGGTGGACGACGAGTCAATTGCCGTAAAAGGAATTGCGAACTATATCGGAAAGTTGGATTTTCTGGAAGTTGCCGCTTCCTGTTCGTCGGCGTCGGAGGCTGCCGAAATCCTCCGAAACAAAGAGATTGATCTGATGTTTCTGGATATTAACATGCCCCGTCTTTCAGGATTGGACTTTTTGGAGTCGTTGGATAAACCGCCATTGACCATCATCACCACGGCATATTCGGAATATGCGCTCGATGGTTTCCGATTGCACGTTACAGATTATCTGATGAAACCCATTGCCTTTCAGCGCTTCTTTCAGGCGGTATCGAAAGCACGGGAGATGTTTCTCCTGCAAAGCGGACGCGAAGAAACAACGGCTCCGAGCATGTATATCAGGCAGGGAGATTCCTTCAAGCGGATTGCATGGGAAGACATTCTTTACGCGGAGGGTATGCAGAACTACGTAAGACTGCATTTCGAGGACAGGGTTTTGACCATTCACCAAACCATGACGTCTTTAGAAGAAATGTTGCCCCGAGAAGCCTTTTTCAGAATACACCGATCCTTTCTTGTCAACATATCCCATATAGATACCATTTCGGGAGGGCGGATTTTCATGGGCGGGAAAGAACTTCCCGTCTCAAAGCAGCGAAAAGACGAGCTGTTGCGGTCTGTTGTGTATAAGAATCTGATAAGTAAATAGCAATGACAGTACGAGAAACTCATTGAGAGTTCTTTTGTATGTGTACCAAAGGCAGTCGATATGGGAGCAGAATCCTTTACAGAGTATGAATAATAAAGAAACCCATCGGAAGAATTAAATACGCACTAAATTAATTCCGCCAACGGGTAGAAACACTGTTTCCTAAAAGGTTCATTTTTTGCAGCAAGGTGGTTATCTGTTTTGAGATAACCACCTTTTGTTTTCTCACGATTATGGTTCTTATGGTCTTATAGCCGATAGGAACTCATTCCTCAATATTTTACCGGATAGCAATTGCAAATGATAAAGCGACAACCTTTAAGTCATTTTTTCCACATTATGTATCCGCGCCCTGATTGTCTATTGGTTATATAAAACTGCGATACAAAGCAAGATTGAAAACACTGCCACCAAGATGGTGGTAGGTGCTGTCACCTTAATGGCCAAAAATACCGTGAAGAGCACAAGCAATACGTTTATGGCAAGCGTGTAACGGAAAGTGACAGGCATTTGGAGTTGATAATGCAGACCATTGGCTAAACCGGCAAATACAAGTGCCAACCCCGCACTGAAAAACCAAAAGGCTTCGGCTGAAAGTTGGTTGTATTTCTTGAAACTGAGTGCCGAATGGGCAAAGCCTAGCAACATTATCCCAGCAATGGCAACAAGATGCAATGTCCTCATAAGTTAAAAGTTTATATCTTTTTCACAAAGGTACGAATAATTTCTATAAAAGGGGCGTGTGGCCAGTATAAGTCATAGCCGGTTATCACCGGCAGTAGCCACATTCTCTTTTCCTCATTATTACGGCTTTGCACTTTCGCTTCCTTCCATATCTCCACCTTATGCGAAGTCAAGGAGACGGACGCTGTTCCCTTTTTATCCGCAAAGGTAGTACGGGGCTTACGGCTTCCCCAAGGTCGAAGCCTCCGGTTTGTCTGGAAAATCTCCACGCCTGCGGGTAGTATTTTCCGCCAAAACCTTGTGTAAGCCACGCCCCGCTACCTTGATTTTGCTACAAAAAGGAATCAGCATACTCCGATCTTTGGACGCATAAAAAAAATGTCGTTATGGATAAGCAGAAAGTAAATACAACATCTTCGATGAACAGCAAAGGATATAGCTCCTCCTCTCATTACCGCATTAACCCTACGGCTGAAAAGAGTGAGCAAGTGTTGGCAATTAAGTTTGTACAATGGAACGTTCCCCCTTTGGAGAGCCTTTGTAATAGCAAAGTATATCTCTTGCGTGCGAAACTCAATCGTGGTGAACGTATGAGCCGTGAAGAAAAAGACTGGCTATGTGAAGCGGTGAACTCAAACACCTACTTCCGTACAGCCGTTCCCCTAATGGGCTACCGCTTTGATTTCTTTGATGTACTGAAAAAATACCTTGTAAATCAGTACGGACAATGGACAGAATACTATGCTCCCGACAGAGCAAGCCTGAGAACCTACCTATACGGACATATCAATCAAATTGTAGAACTCTCTAAACATTAAGAAGACATGAAAGGAACGGAACATTTCACACGGACAATAGCCGAGTATCTCAACCAGCGTACATCGACAGACCCCTTGTTTGCCCCCAACTTGATGAAGCCTAACAAGAATATAGAAGATTGCATAACCTACATCTTGAACGAGGTGAAGAAAAGCGGTTGCAATGGTTTCGACGACGATGAAATATACTCTATGGCAGTGCATTATTTTGACGAGGATAATATCGACATCGGTAAGCCCCTTAATTGTCACATAGCCGTAAACCACGTGGTACAGCTCACAGACGAGGAAAAGGCGGAAGCACGCAGGCAAGCCATTGAGCAATACCAACGCGAACAGCTTGCCAAGATGCGCAGCCACAGCGAGCGAACCAAGAAAACAGAAAATAAGGTTGTACAACCTTCACTATTTGATTTTTAACCCTTAGACAATATCGCAATATGGAAGCAATGGACTTGAACGAAGCACGGATTTACGTAGGCACTTATGCCAAGCACAACAACGGCACTTTGCAGGGCGAGTGGGTAAGCCTTTCGGATTTTTATGATTTGGACGGCTTTCTGGAGTATTGTGCCGAGATACACGAAGACGAGGAAGAACCCGAATATATGTTCCAAGATTGGGAGAACATTCCTGACAGTCTGATAGACGAGAGCAATTTGGAAGAAAATTTCTTTGAACTTCGAGACGAGTTGGACAGACTGAACGACACGGAGAAAGAAGCCTTTTGGACATGGGCGGAGGGCAATAACATCAAACTCACACAAGACGCTTACGACCTTGTGAAGTCTTTCCAATCCGCCTATATCGGCAGCTATGCAAGCAAGGAGGAATTTGCAGAAGAACTTGTGAAAATGGAAAACGACTTGTCCGATTTTGCATTGAGCTACTTCGATTTTTCAAAATATGCCGACGACCTTTTCGACACGGACTATTGGTATAAGAACGGCTATGTATTTCGTAACGAATAAAGCAAGGAGGAAAGAGTATGAAACCGAGAAACAGATTTGAAAAGGTAGTACTTGCCGAAAGCAAGCATTTGCGCCCCATCACCAAGACACAAAGCAAGTGGGCATTCCGTGAGTGCATCGGCCACTTTGCCTACCGATTGCCCAAAGGTCGTACCACTTGTATGGATTGTGGACATAGTTGGGTAATGGACAAACATAGAGAAACTTGCACCTGCCCCCATTGTGGGGCAAGGTTGCAGGTTGAGGAAACCTGCGGGCGCAAATTACAGCAGAAACAATACTTCACAATCCTCACTACCTGCGGAGCATACCAAGTTTTGCGTATGTTCCTGATAGTAGTGGGCATGGAGAAAGGTTGTAAGGCGAAATATGAGACAATCGAAATCGGTCAGTATTGGTGGAACGGGCAAGGGCGAAAGGTCGTGATAGCCGTTCAACGCATATTGGGGCATTACGTGGACACGTTCTCTTTCTATTCGCCAATGGCAGTGCGCAACGACAACGAAGCTTATCGTTACGTGGCTTGTGCACCCATATATCCCAAGTTCAAGGTAACGGACACACTCCGCAGGAACGGCTTTAAGGACGATTTTCACAAAATCGCACCCATTGCCCTTATCCCGGCACTACTCACCGAAAGCCGTGTGGAAACCCTCATCAAGGCAGGACGCATAGACCATTTGCGCTATTTTCTCAACAACACAAGGACATTTGAAGCCTATTGGCAGTCGTATAAGATTGCCGTTCGTAACGGATATGAGATAAAAGACATTTCCTTGTGGTGCGATTATGTGGATATGCTTCGCTATTTGGGCAAGGACGTTCACAGTCCGAAGTACCTTTGCGCCAAAGACCTTAAGGCCGAGCACGACCGCATAGAAGCCCAAATATGCAGGCAAAGAGAAAAAGAAGAAATCGAAAGAAAATGGCAAAAGGCAATAGAAGATGAAAAACGTTTCCGAGAACTCAAATCCAAATTCTTCGGTATCCATTTCACGGACGGCACAATCCAAGTTCGCGTATTGGAGAGTGTGCAAGAGCATTTGGAAGAAGGGGTAGCTATGCATCATTGTGTTTTTTCCAATAGATACTACCTCAGAGAAGACTCCCTTATCCTTTCGGCGACCATTGAGGGCAGGCGGATAGAGACTATCGAGGTATCACTGCAAACCTTAAAAGTAGTGCAAAGTCGTGGCGTGTGCAACAAGAATACGGAGTACCACGAGCAGATAGTAAATCTTGTGAATGCCAATAGCAGGTTAATCCGCCAAAGAATGAAGGCAACAGCATAAAGAAAAATATAAACCACCAAATTATCACAGCAATGAAAGTAGAAATAGAAAGCTTCGTATGTAACTGGGCAGACGAAATACCCCATATCCTCATTAGGGTTATCAATGCAATAACCCTATCCGATAACAAGGAAGTGTTAAGAACAGCCATTAAACAGATAGCCGAAGAAACGGAACTTGACAACTTCTTTGCCTATGGGTATGGACGCACTCACTTTTGGCTCACCCATCGCAGACTATCGAATGGTGAGCCGATGAAGCACAGATTGTTAATAGCGGCGTAATGGACATTTGGTAGGCTGAAACCTCTCAAATGTCCTTTATTTATTACCTTTGCAGCATTTGAAAGCTTATGAATAAAAAAACTGTATATTCTGTAACAGTTCAAATGTTAAAAAGAATGGTCATCGGCGTAATGTCCAGATGTACTTTTGCAGGGATTGTGGCAGGCAATTTCAAAGTGGTCATCGTATAGACAATGTGTGTTTATGGAGTGACTATCTGACCGAGAAGCGAACTATTTCTGAGCTTTCCACTCTTCACAAATGTTCAGAAAGAACCATACGCCGTAGGCTAAGTTCAGTGGCAGACAGCTTCACTCCCATCTATCCTGAATCTGCAACAATAATACTGGACACGACCTACTTCTCCAAGACCTTTGGTGTGATGCTCTTTCAAGATGCCGCATCAGGCAGGATACTTCATCGCAGGTTTGTCAGGAACGAGACCAACCAGGAATACCTTGAGGGACTCAGATGCATTGAGGAGGGTGGAACTCGGATAAAGGCAGTGGTGTGTGATGGACATGTCGGGCTTTTACAAGCTGTAACATCCTGCCCTGTACAGATGTGTCAATTCCACCAGTTGCAGATAGTCAGAAGGCTTCTTACCAACAATCCGCATTTGCCCGCAGGCATCGAGCTGCTGGCATTAATGAGAGGCATGTTCTCTATCGGGAAAGAAGAATTCACATCAGGCTTTGATAAATGGTGTGATGAATGGAAAGAATTCCTTGATGAACGAACTCTACTAATCTCAGGCAAGACAACCTATACACATAGAAGACTGAGAAGTGCAAGGCGTTCGGTGAAGACACACCTTAAATGGCTCTATACGTATGAAGAATATCCTGAATTAGAGATACCCAATACAACAAATCTATTGGAAGGATTCAACTCACAACTTAAAAGGGCATTGCGTAATCATAATGGAATGAAGGAGGTTAATAAAAAGAAGTTCATAGATGGGTTCCTGAATATAAAAAAGTAGGCTGGAATTACCAGCCTACCAAATGTCCATTACTAAAACACGAGAGGTTTTCAGCCTACCAAATGTCCATTACGCCTTAATAGCAGAGTTTTAGGGCTATGGAGAAGAAAAAGATATACAGAGTAAGAACGCAGTACATTTTCGAGGGCGTGTTTGAAGTCCTTGCCGATAACAAGGAGGATGCACGGCAGAAAGTTTTGCAAGATTGCAGGTTGGTAATGGGTGGTAACATTCACAGTACCTTGCCCGACGAGGAGGTGAGTTGGGCATTTTCTACCCACCCAAAAGTAAAAACAACGCGAATAATCATTCAAAAGGAGTAAGCGACAGCGTACAAGCGGACGGCACATCCGCCGTCCGCTCCTTTCTTTCCATGAGCAATCAGGCGGGGAAAGATAAGGAGCAAAGAAAGCCTATGCCCTATCTTCAATAACCAACGATACCGAAACTGCAATTGAAAATGCTGTTTTGGTATCGTTCTTTTCATTGTTTTATCCTTATGGCACTGCCAACAGCCTTGTCACCGACCTTGACCAGTTCGTATTTTCCCAATCTGACATAAAGTTGCCCGAGTGTCTTGCAGCCGTAACGCTTGATTTTATACTTGGGCATCAGCTTTTTAAGTTCACCACCAATCAGTGAAAGCGTTACGGTATCATCCCCTTTACGTGCCGTCTCGAATGCCTTGTCAAACAAGGCACGGTCTCTGTCTATGAAGTAATCCGGCGTGTTATTATTCGGTTGGACGGGATCTGCCTTGTCCGAAAAGCGGAACTCATGACAGCTGTTTTGCAGTGATGCCGGTGTTTTCTGTTCGCCATAGCCCAACACCAATAGCCCTTCCTCTCTTATTCTCTGGGCAAGCAACGTATAATCGCTGTCGCTGGAAACGACACAAAAACCTTGCACGGTTTTTCCATGCAGCAAATCCATCGCTTCGATGACAAGTGCCATATCCGTCGTATTCTTCACTCCGACATAAGAAAGCGCTTCCACCAAACGGAAAGAGAATGTCTTCGCTTCCTCTTTCCATCGTTTCATCGCGGACTTTGTCCAATCGGCATAGATACGCCGAATAATGGGATTGCCGTATGAGGAAACAAAGGAGATGATGTCGCCAAGTTTGTCGGCAGCAACATTATCGCCATCTATGAGAATGGCGATGGACGCTTGTTCCTGCTGTATGGGTAGTTTCTCTGTCATATTACTACAAAGGTAATGCTTTTAATGCTTATCTAAGAAAGAAAAATGGATTTTCTTATCTCTCCGATTAAAGATAAGTTCCCTTGCACGAAAAGTGCAAAAGGTATATTTTCAAGGAAGATAAAACAAGGCAAACTCTACCTTTCTTCGTTTCTCCAGCCCTTTCAAGACCTTTCCCTTGTATCTGCAGAACGAAACATACTCACGATAGATATTTCTGTTTCCTGCCTCAATTTTTCGCAGCAACCTACTTTTGGGGTACTTGCCATAACCAAGCAATCTCCCCACGCCCACATTATAGGCAAGTAGGCTGAGTAGCAGCGCATCCTTACCATAGTCTTTGAAGTGTTCAAAGCATTTCCAAAGGTCGGCACGGAGCAATGAGTCCGCTTGCCGTTCCGTCATATTCGCTGTGAAGTGCTCTCCTGGTTGCAACTGATGACCATATCCTACATAAGGAAAATCCTTCGGCTTATTATGAAGTCCCTCAAAGTATTTAACAACAACTACGACACGCTCGAAAGGTGGCAAGTCTGCCAACCGCACCCTACGCTGGGCAAGGATGGGCTGGCAGAATAAACATAAAATACAGAATAAAGCAAAGTGTTTAGTTGTCTGCATCTTTCAATACTTTGGTAACTGTTGCGGAGGACTTTTCCTTATTTTCCGCCTTTTCGTTGTTGAAACTGAAAGTCAGTTGCTGCATTCTGCCGAAGTTGTCTTCCACATACACATCAATCGTCTGGCGGTCAGATGAGAGCGAGGTGTAGTATAAGCGGAACACATCTTTCGTTAGCGGATAGCGGTCGTTCGGCTTGAAAACCGTGCCGTTATCATTTCTTAGTAAGCCCTTGCCGTCAGACTGGAAATAACGTATTGTATAGCGAGTGTCGGCAAACTCTCCGCCTTGCTTCAGTGTGCAGCGTATTTCAGCTGTCTGCCCCCTTATGATGTCCTTCTGAACCGGCATTGTCTCCACCGTAAACGGATAAGACTGCTGAACATCCAAATTCCTATCACAAGCAGATAGGCAAAACACGGCAAGGGGCAGCACACCCATTACCCAAATCGTATTCAATATCTTCTTCATCTTTTCTTCTACTTAAAAGTTAAACCTTAGTCCTGCTAAAACGACCGGACGAAAACGATGCACGTCTGTTCCAAATAGGAAACGTCCCTGCGTCTTTATAAGAAAGAGAACCCTGTCTGTTAGGAACACTTCCACCGAGCCATGCACGGTACCGCCATAGACAAAGCGGGAATGGTCGAGCAGCGTCGCCCCATCGGGCAGCAGCTTGTTGTCCTCGTTCAGCTGCTCATAGCCACCCAAGGCGGATATGCCGCCATAAAGCAACACGTTCTTACCTCTATCGGAGAGAACAGGGTGCATATAGCCCACCTGTAAGAGCGCATCCTTGAGTTTTACGTTATAGCTTCTGTACGGCATATTCTGCTGTTCATACTCAACTCCCACAAAGGTGTAGTTCTCCTTTTTGAGATAACGGGTTAGCGATATGCCTACACCGAAATTATCACCTGTAAAGAGTTTCTCACCCTTGATAAGCGGAACACTCCCTAAGACCTCTATGCCCCTTTGCTTGGGTATCAGTCGCTGTGCCTGCGATGGCAAGCTAAAAGCCATTGCCACCGCTGCACAAACCGATAAAATGATTTTCTTCTTCATAATGTCTACCATTTCAGTTTGAGGTTATCAATCTTCTTTGCTATCTGCAGGTCTTCTGCCGTTACATAAAAGGTCAGTGTACGACCGCCATTTCTCTCATAGAGCGTCACTTCAAGCTGCTTGTCCTCTGCAAGAGAAAACTGCTCGAGTGCAAACACAGTATGTTCACTGCCCATGCCACGCACCTGCATTACCTGATGATAGGCACGAAGTGGCTGCAATACTTGTTCTTGTATGGCGGTGCGCTTTGCCATCTTCTTATCTACCACTTTGAAAGTGATGAAGTCCACCGAGTACGGCATATTCGTACCGTTTTCCATACGGGTGTGGAAATACAGCAAGCCGTTATGGGCATACAAGCCACGAAGCAGGAATTTCATACCGAACTGCTGTGCACCGATATGCTTAATGCAGCGTCTGTCATTCTGATAGATAGACTGCATCATCAGCTTTACTAATACGGGCGACTCGTTACCGAGTTCCTTAAAATAGATGTCAGAGCGATTGCTTGGCAGGCGTCCGTCCATTGGTGATAAGAAGTCCTTCATCTCGATGCTGAGTTTCTCCGGCTCATCGGCATACTTCACGTTGAAAGCATAGAAAGAGCCGTCGTCGCAGATGACACTCATATTGGTTTCCGTCTCAAAGTCCTTCACGGCAGCCTTTACACGCAGTACGTTCTCTGCATCCTCCGCCTTTCCCGCGATGATGTTCTGCGAACCTAAGTCTACATAACGAATGGCAGAAGGAAAGATAAGATGCACGGTCTTGTCAAAGGTAACGTCCAGACCATACGGTAGTACGACACGCCCCGTTGGTATGGTACGGCTCATACCTTGAAAAAGCTCTCCGGAAGTAAGCGGACGGCTTGGTGTCAGACCATCATTGTTTTCCTGTGCTGTGGCTGTTGCTCCCACCACGGCAAGCATAGCCATTGATAAAATAATTTTCTTCATTGTTCCTTTTGATTTGATGTTATTTTTTACTTATCATTTTCGATTGTTTTATTTAGACTGAGCCAAGAAAAGGCGGTAGCCACCCTTGAGCGTTACCTTGATGGTGCGAAGTTTCTTCTGAAGCAGCTGACTTGCACCCTGCATCACCCCACGGGCAGCCTCCGATATAATCTGGTCCTTGGCAGAGGAAGCGAAGGTAAAGGATGTTCCCATTGAACCACCGATGTTCGCTCCAACTTCCTTAAGCGCATTGATATCCTCCGAACCTGGTATATACACGCCCTCCTGTCCGTCTGTGTCGTATGCCGAGAGTTTGACGGCTATGATATGCCCGTCTACCTCAATGCTTTTGATAAGCAGGTGCATACGGTTGCCTTCTATCTTGGCGACGGCTATCAGTCGGCTCTGCCGTGGAATGTGCAGCCCCTCTACCTTGGCACTTTCAAGCAGACGGAGTACGACATTGTCACCCTCCTTAAGAACTGTAGTCCTGTCCACTACTACTTTGAGCGTATTGCGCATTGTAGGTACAGCTGTGTTTACGAGCGAATGAAAGCCCATATTACGAGCCTTCTTGCCGTATTCCTCCATAAAGTACACATCGCTCATAGGCTGATCAAGTGAAGATACTATCTGTCTACGCTCCGGCAGCACCTCCATTGCAGGCTTTTCAGTCTGCATGGTCTTGCCCTTAGCGGCGTCAGAGCCACCAGAAGCCCCTTCTGTCTTCTCTTTTTCAGCAGTCAGACCATTAGTGAAGGTAGGTGGAGTTGATGCTTTAGGAAGATACTTCGCTGCCATCTGATAGCTCTTTTCCATCAAGGCAAGCTGCCGTTTCTCTTCATTATCCTCCCTGCTATCTTTGGCAGAGAGTTCCTTTCTAAGGTTATCTATCTCCGAGCGTAAGGCTTCACGCTCCTGCTCGTGTGGATCGGGAGCGTAGAAGGAGTTCAAGAGGCGATTGTTCTCCTCATAGCGATGCATGGAGCTTTCTATCTTTGCCGTAGAAGCAGCTGTTTCTGCACGCTGCGCCTCTGATGGAGCAGTGTTCTGTGCGAAATAGTCCGATAGTCTGCCCATCTCCTCGCGGGTCTGTTCCTCCTCGTGTGCTTTGTCGCCTAATTCGTAGGCTTTGAGCTTGTTTTCGGTGAGCTTTTCTGTCGTTGCCTGCGGGATGCTGTCGTTGAGTCCCTGTTCCGCTGCAGTCTTATCCTTGCCCGAAGGCGCGAAGATAAACCACATCGAGAGGGCAAACAGCAGTCCCAGTCCTCCGAAGACCAAGCCTTTCTTCATTTGTTCTTTCTGTTTATTATCCATTTTCCTTGATTGTTTGATGATGTTGTAGGTAAAAATTGCCGTGTAACTCATGTAAAGTGCTGTCCGTCCGTATAGGACTGTCCGTCAGCTTTCCCGTGGGGATGGGTAGTTTCTCCTTCTTTGGAGGAAGGAAGAACTGCGCTATCATCCAAAGCGAGCAGAGCAGATAGATGAAGCTCAGCCCATAGACGATTTCCTTTCTCTGCCTTATCGTGAGCCTTTCACACCGATGGCGGAGCCATAGGTGAAAGCGCAGATATTGGCGTGAGCGTAAAAAGTTTCTTTTCCTTGCCATAGCCTTATCGTTTATAAGTCTGTATGTCCCTGTTCTCCTTGACGAGGAAGTTCTCCATCAGGAAGCCTTGCGGGTTGTTGTCCGAACGGACAGAGTTCTGCAGCGTGCAGGTCGTAACAAGACTGCGCTCTGTAACGTTGCTCTGACGGACGATAAACTCCCTTGCATAAGTCGTTACCGTATAAGGGTAAGTATTAAAGTTGCAGTGGATAGAGTCCACCTCTATGCGCTGATTGACATTGCCCGATATGGCACGGTTATAATAGCCCTTCTCTGCCAAGTCCTTGTAATAGTTGAAAGCCGACTTGTCACACAGTACGAAGGCACGTTCCATATTCTTCTCAATGGCATCCTTGTCAGGCGCAATGGTGAAGAACAGCTCATGGAAGCGACGTACATGCTCCCTTGCCTCTACGGGACGATTACGACTTGCATCCTGACTGAGGGCAAGCATGAGCGACTTTCCCTGGTCAAGCACATAGATTTTCTCCCGCTGCTCCTTAGCGAAGCTGTACGAGGCATAGACGGCATAAACGCTCACTGCCACGCAGACAATGGCAAAGACAAAGGCGTAGAGCCTTATCTGTCTGAATGAGGTCTCGATATTGCCAAGTGATTTGAATTCCATTTTTTTTCTTTCCTTTTATAGCTGTTGATTTATTAAGCATTATTGCTCCATTTCTATTTTCCTTTGAGCAGCGCACCCTTGATACGTCCACCGACATTGCCGATAACCGACCCGGCACCTGCTGCGGCATATCTTCCGCCCGTGTAGGCACTTTGTGCACCGCGCTGTGCAGCTTGATTGACATTGCGACCATAAGAGCCGATACCGCCTCCTGCTTCGATAATCCAGCCTGCAACGGTGGGAACGCAGAAGTAACCCACGATACCGATAAGGAAGAAGACGATGTAGTACCACGTCCCCGCGTCGGGCAGGTAGTTGGGGTCGCTGAGCGCCTCGATGTCCTTCTGTACCATCAGCACCTGTATCTTGGTGAGCAGAGCTGTTAAGATAGAGCTGACGGGCAGCCACAGGTAGACCGATATATAGCGTGAGAACCAAGCCGTGAGCGAACCCGACAACCCGTCCCATACGGCAATGCCGAAGACTATCGGACCGAGAATGGAAAGGACGATGAGCATAAAGGTGCGCAGTGTGTCGATGATAAGCCCTGCGGCATGGAACAGCAGCTCCATGAGGTCGTGCACCATTTTCATCACCCACTGCTTGGTCTGATAGGCAGCACGCTCGGCATACATACCCGCTATCGTCACGGCGTCTTCGGGACCGATGATACCCATCTCCTCAATTTTCTGGTCGAACTTCTCGTTGGATACCAAGTAGGCTGTTTCGGGATTGCGCAGGTAGGCATCCTCCTGCAGACGGTTACGTTTGGCGGTAAGCTCCGCCAAGTTGGTCTCCTGTTGGTGCACCATGCTTTCCGTTCCCTGCACTACGGGCGAGAGAACGGCATTCATCGTACCCAGTACGACTGTCGGGAAGAACATGATGCAGAAACCCAAGACAAAGGGACGGAGAAGGGGAAAGACGTCTATCGCCTCGGCACGGGCTATGGAAGCCCATACCCGAAGGGCAATATAAAAGAGTGCACCCAAGCCCGCAATGCCCTTGGCAATGCCTGTCATCTGGGCGCAGAGCGGCATCATCTCTTCATAGGTTGAGTGGAGCAGCTCGTGTAAACTGGCAAAATCCATAAGCAAGTGTGTTTAGATGTATGAATGACCAATAACCAATAACTTAATTACCAATACCTGCTTGCCGTATTGCCGTAGAGCGCCTTGACAGAGGCAAGGTTGTTCTTCTCACGGGCACGGACGTAACTTACGGAGATGTTCTTCCTTGTGTAATACGACACGAGCGAACGGTTTTCCCTAAGCGTGGTATAAATGCGGTCGATTGCCTGCATACGCTCGTGGTCGTTCATCGAGAGGACACCCGACTTGACGATGGACTTGAGTTCCTTGAGACTCTCACCGCTCTGCTCCAGAAGCTTGGCATAGCCCGAAGCCATCGCAGCGAGTTCCGAAGGGCGGAAGTTCTTGTCCGAGAGCATTTTCTTATACGAGGTGACGTAAATCTCAGAGATGTCGCCCACCATCAGGATGCACTCCTTGACTTTGTAGGCATCGCCGATGAGGTTGTTCACCTTCTTCAGCGCATCGTAATACTTCTTGGTGTCGTTGTAGAGTTTCTCCACTTCCTTGAACCCGTCCAAGGTGTTCTTCACCGTCTTGGAGGCGGTGGCAATCTCCTTGACCGAATTGACGATGTTGCCCGCGAAGTTACCGGGATCGGTTACCACCCACTGTGCGTGGGCTTTTCCGCTGAATAAAAGGACGGTGCCCATCAGCAGCATTAAAATTCTTGTTTTCATTGTTCTTTTTGTTTATGATGTGAATACTATGTTTATCTGAATGTCCACTAAGGGATGTCTATTCAACTTGCTGTTATAGGGATAAGTTGGACAAGTTAGTCCAAGTATTTGGACACGACAGTCTAATTGATTGGACACGTTTGTCCAATTGCTTATCCACGTTTGGAGAATTATTTGTCTACGTTTGGCTAAAACAATACATTCTTTACATGTCTTGTCCGATTAACGATTTCGTGCAACCCGTTTCTCTTGTGCAAGCTGACGAATAGCCGTCTCAATGTCGCCACCAAGCTGTGCAGTCCTGTTCATCACCTCCACCTTCTCGGTTTCCTCCGTGGTGTAGGTCAGGTATTCCTCCATGCTCACTTCCGTAGCATAGACGGCACTCTGCATACCGCCCAGACCTATCCACACCTCCTTGTAGAGTCGGTTCGGGTCATTGTTCTGGTTAATGGAGAGTATCTGGCTCTTTTCCTTTTCAGACAAGCCGAGCATCGCCTGTATACCATCGAACTTGGTCATGTACTTGCGCTGGTCAAGCAGTATCTTGCAGTCAGAGTTATTAATAATACTTTCCTTGACTATGGGCGACTGAATGATATCGTCCACCTCCTGCGTTACGACAATGGCTTCCCCGAAATACTTTCTCACCGTCTTATACAAATACTTAATGTAATCTGCCATGTTTGCCGAAGCAATGGCTTTCCACGCTTCCTCAATGAGTATCATCTTGCGGATACCCTTTAATCGGCGCATCTTGTTGATGAAGGCTTCCATGATGATAATCGTTACCACAGGGAAAAGGTCTTTGTTGTCCTTCACTTGGTCGATTTCAAAGACGATGAAGCGTTTAGAGAGTAGATCGATGTTCTTGTCCGAGTTCAAAAGGAAATCATATCGACCGCCTTTGTAGTATTGCTTCAATGTAGTTAAGAGGTTGTTGATGTTGAAGTCCGAGAGCGTTACCTTGATATCACGCTTTTCCATATCCTTGCGGTACACGTCCCGCAGATACTCATAGAAAGTATTAAAACAGGGCGTAACGCTGTGGTCAGCACATATAAGCTCGATATAGGCGTTGACGGCAGAACCAAGTTCGCCTGCCTCGGTCTTAGTGATATGTTCGTCGGCACTCTTCCATAGCGTGAGCAGCAGCGTGCAGATACTCTCCCTTTTCTCTACATCGAAGAAGTAATCATCCGTGTAGAAAGGGTTGAAGGAAATCGGACTTTCATTGGTATAGGTGAAATATACGCCGTCCTCACCCTTGGTCTTGCGGTGGATAAGTTCACACAAGCCCTGATATGAGTTACCCGTATCGACCAAGAGGACATGTGCCCCTTGCTCGTAATACTGGCGTACCATGTGGTTTGTGAAGAAGCTCTTGCCACTGCCCGAAGGACCCAAGATGAACTTGTTGCGGTTGGTGATGACTCCTTTTTTCATCGGCAAATCCGATATATCCAAGTGGACGGGCTTTCCAGAAAGGCGGTCTGCCATCTTGATACCGAAGGGAGAGAGTGAATTCTTATAGTTCGTCTCTGCCGTAAAGAAGCAGAGGGCAGGCTCAATGAAAGTATAAAAACTCTCCTCACTTGGGAAGTCTGCCGCATTGCCGGGTATGCCCGCCCAGTAGAGCGTTGCCGCATCAATGGTATTGTGGCGAGGATGGCATTCCATCAAGGCAAGTGCAGAGCCCACGTCATTCTTGATCTGGCGAAGTTCTTCCTTATCGCTACTCCATGCCAGTACGTTAAAGTGGGCACGGATGGAGGTCAGTCCCTGTGAGTGAGCAATATTGAGATACTCCTGTATCCATTCCTCGTTGATTTGGTTGCTACGGCTGTAGCGTGCCAGCGAGTGCATGTTTCTTGCCTGCTTCTCAAAGCGTTCCAGATTGGCATCGCTGTCCTCAATGAAGAGGTACTGGTTATAGATATGGTTGCAGGGTAGCATCAACCCTACGGGAGAGGCAAAGGACAACCTGCAATCCGAGCGGTCGGTGGACAGTCGCTCATATCGGCTGTCCGTGCTGACCGTAGTCGGCAGGTCATCCGTATCGGAAAGCGTATGCAGGCACAGGCGATTGTCGCCCACACGCACAAGGTCTGCGCCCAGACGGATGTCCTCCAATGAAGCATGTCCCTCTTCTGATAGAGAGAAATACCTGTCGAGCAGGCCGCCCTTTTCATTTGTGCCAACCAACTCGTCTTCTGACATGCGGACAATCCTTATCTGCTCGGTATCGTTGATGATGCGTTCGAACTGGTCTACGGCTTCCATGAACTTCATCACCTCATCCTTGTTGGTGATTTCCTTGGGCAGCAGGTGTCCACGGCAGAGCGAAGAGAAGTTGCTCTGCTGTGCCATACGCTGCTTGTTCGTCTTGGTAAGGAAGAGATAGACTGAGTGGTGGAGATAGGGACGTTCGTTGAAGTGCCGTTCAGATGCACGGGCAAGGAAGCTCAGTCCGCCATCGGAGAGTTTTCCTTGATAGTCTTCCCTGATGAACCAGTCCTGCTTGTGTACGATGCTGTAATTGGGTAGCACCTTGATTGCCTTATGCCAGGCAGAGTGCATTGCCTCGTATTCTGTAGAAGTGACGGTAAAGAGTTCGGGCAGCTCCACACGGAAAGCTACCGTGATGTCAGCATCTTTGCTCACCATGCAGCCCTGCTCGATGGAGAGCAGCGGGAACTTTGATTCAAGGGTCGTTATCTTGCTTTTGTTTCTCATTTCTTTGTTTTCTTTGGTTGAAGGTTACGGATAAGGTGGCAGACCGTACGGCGGTTCACAAGGTAGCGTGGGTGCATACGCACTGCTCCTTTTTTCATCAGCCCATATTGCCCGTACTTTCTATTCATGGTGAACGTTTGCCATACCACAAGGCTGGCACCCACTACACCTATGACAAGACAGGTAATTTGGCTGATGCCACAGAGATAGAGAATGACCACGAGAATGAAGACAGCCAGCAGGCCTCCTGCAAAGAGGAAGAGGTACTGTGCCTTCAAGCCCTTGAACTCCACCGTCCGGCCTACACCTTTGTTGATTTCAAATGCAGCCATCGCCTTACAGGAAGAAACTTCTCAAGATAGTGGCAGCCACGATGAGGAAGATACACGCACCGAACCAAGAGGCTGCGGTCTTGCTCGTATCGGGGTCGCCACTTGAGAACTTGTTGTACACTTTAATGCCTCCAATCAACCCCACTACCGCCCCTACGGCATAAATGAGTTTCGTGCCGGGGTCGAAGTAGGAGGTTACCATTTTCGTTGCTTCATTGATTCCGGCAATGCCGTTGCCCTGTGCATACGCTCCTATGGCAGTAGCCGTCAGCAGGAACAGCATCATGATTTTCTTTTTGTCCATTGTTCTGTTTATTTTTAAGTTGTTAATGATAAGTCTCTAATGGGAGGAGACGGCGGAGCAGGCTCTGTCTTATCGTATGAGATTGTTTTACCTATGAACCGCCCCGTCCGTTACTCCTTCCCTGTTTGCAATATGGATTGTTTTACAGATAGTAGGAAAGCGGCTTTTCTTCCGTCGTTCCCTCGTTATTGTTTTCTTTGTCTGTTTCGGGGACAGAAGTCATTTTTGTATCATTCTCCTGCAACTCCGTTTCTTCGACCTTGCGGATGGCAGCGAGTAGCTTTTGATGGTCTTGCTCCTGTCCGAGTGCGACTTCTTTCATGTATTCCATGAGCTCAGTCCCTCGTATCGCTTGCAGCGTTTCGTGAACGTCAGTTTCGTCTTCCTCATCAAGCGCATCGTCATTCTTGTGCCAACCATTGACACGGATGATGTCCCTTGCGAGGATGCTGGACGGTGATACTTCGGGCAGAGAATCGTCTGCTATCAGGCTTTCACCTCGTCCGCCGATTTCCAATTGCAGTTCCTCACGGGCTATGGTGTCCTCATCCGGTTCGTCCATCGTATAGTCGACATTCATCTCATTGTCGTCCTCCTCAGCGGTACTTCCTGCTTTTTCGGCAGCATCTTGCCCTGCCAAGGAGTTTTGCCCTGCAAAAGTATCAGAAATTTCAGCTGATTTTTCAGACGGGGAAACGGCGGGAACTTCAGGGATAGACGGGGAAGTGAAAGGTTTGCTCCTGCCTACCAGAATATGGCGGGCACTGTCTATTTGCTCTTGGGAAACGGAGGGTTTGGAACTTACACTTTGCTTGCCGGCTTTCATTTCTTCAGTGTCTTTTCTTGGTTTTATGTTCAAACCTTGAAACAAACTCCACAGGTATGCGATGCCCAAAATCACCCAAACAACACCCAAGAAAAGGAGAATATCTAAAAGAACAGTTTCCATGTTCACAGGTATAAAGTGTTTTTTAATTTCTGCTTGTCTGCAATCTCATTGATAAGCTCCTGATGAGTTTTGAGGTGATTGGTAAGGATATTCTCTATGTAAGCCGTCAACGTCGTTTCCGCCTTTGTATCGCGGAGAACATTGCGGAGTATGGTTAAGGTCTCTGTGTTGATCGTGAACCCCGATTTGTTTCGGGACCGCCTTGGAATAAAGAACTTGGCTTTGTAATCCTCCCATTGCTCCTCTGTACTTTGCAGCATAAAGTCAGCAAGGTAATCCGTATCTGTAAAATCCTTGCTGTCTTCCATAAGATGCTGAGTTCCGGACGCTGTTTTCTTTACCTGAGTGGGATTGTCCGTGTTGTCTTCCTTGGTATTCATGTCTCTTATGTAAACCTGAAAGAAAATGACACAGCAATATATAATCAGAAGAATATTGCTGAATACCAAGAATAAAATCAGAAAATCGTTTGTTGTCATAATATGTTATATTGTTATGGTTGTTTTACGCCGTTGTCTTGCCGTGGCATTGTTGAGCAGTTCCTTATGCTCTCTGAGGTGCTCACGCAAAATGTTGTCTATGTAGGATGCCATCGAGACCCGTTCACCCAAGTCTTGCAGCACGTTCCTTAGTACCTGCAAGGTCTCCACATCCATCGTGAAGGCTGTCTTTTCGCGGATACGGACAGCGTGAAAATAGCGTGTCCGGTAATCGTCCAATGAGAGTACCTGAGTCTCATGCGGCACTTTCCTTGCCCTTTCCGCATTCGTTTCTTGGAGGACGGGAGTATTCCCTTGAACCGGCATAATCTCCTTCGCCTCTTGTTGCTCGTTTTCTTCATCCTCATCGGGCGGGTCGAAGGCAAGCGTATCCTTGGGCTTTCCTTTCATCATGCCGTCCTCTGACATCTCCTTGAGCTTGGCTTCCAAGATTTTTCTCCGTTCGTCAATCCGTGCCATTGTCCGCCTCCTTCTTTAGTCTGATATACGTGAGCAGGCTGTCAATCATCTCATCCAACCCCGTGCCTGCACGTTGGGCTTTGCCCGGAGCCAGATAAGTGGAACGGAATGCCCCACGAAAGCCGTATTGTTCCAACTCGTGACAGAAACGGTGGGCGGCATAGACGTGTTCGTCAAACAGCGTATAGCCCTCGTTCCTGATGTATTCGCTGTATTTCTCTATCAGCGTGCTCTTCACCCGTCTGTCCACCTTGTTCCAAAGGAGCATGACATCCTTGATACGCGCCCCGGTCATCGACACCCCCAAGTCCTGCATGGTCTTGGCATAGGCAAGGCAGGAAACCATTGACTGTACGTCGGCCTCGATGGGGGAAAGGATATAGTCCATTTCCAGTGAGAGTTCCAGCAGATCACTCGTCCCCGCATGCCCGGGAAAGTCGAAGACCACCAGTTCGAAGCGTTTCTTGGAATTTTTGCGGATATGTTCTTCAGCCTTGGCGATGGCACTCTTCGGGTCGGCCTTAAGAACACGGTAGGAAACACGTCCCAATGTTGAAAAATAGTTGTTCATCTGCTGGGAAACCAAGGGATCGCCCTCGACAAAAGTCTTTTCCCTTTGGCGGAGCTTATAAAAAGAGTCCTGCGAAAGGTCGCAATCCACGATGAAGAGTTCGATGCCTTTCTCATAATAGAGGATGCTGCTGACGATTTCTGCCAGCGTGCTTTTTCCGACACCTCCCTTCTGGGAGGAAAAGCCCAGAAAGATGGGCGATGTATTTGTCTGTTCCATTGCGATAGATATTTTTATTTGTTGAACTGTCTTTTGGGCGATATGCCGTTTGAACGTTTGATTGTCCGATAGAACCATCGACAGTTTGTTTTATCGTTTGTCTTGCCGATCTGTCGGTCATTTGATTTATCAATCATTTGTTCTATCAACCATTCGGTTTGTCGAGAGTTCGAGAAATCTACATCTCGAACTATCGAGAAATCGAACAATCTATTTTCCGAACTTTTTATCGTCCTTTTGAACGTTTGTTCGAGCGATTGTCCGCTCGTTCTGTCTGCAAAATAAAAGCTTTTTCGATAGATTTTTCTATGCCTGTGAAATGGAGGGAAATGAAAGGAAAAAGAGGGAATATGGCTGATAATGAGATATTTGGAAATCTGCCGTAACTTTGCAGGCGAGAATAATACATGGAGGTAATATCCCGAAGCAGACACCCCATAAGGGTGGATACTTCAATCGTATCAACTCTTGATATTGGCAAGGTGTGTCTTTGTAACACAAACTTACAGTTGTACCACAAAGACCCTTGCCCCAAAGGGGATTAAATCACTCCAAAGTCGTGATTAAAGAAAAGTAAAGCTATGGATAAGGAAGAGAAATCTCGTTCAGAGAGAAAAAAAGCGGAAAAGCCACGCTGGGACAATTGGCACGTGCGGTTGCCCAACCCCAAAGACCAGCAAAAAGTCATTGAACTTTTCCATAAATCCGGTGCAAAATCGAAGTCTGATTTTGTGCGTGGATGTATTCTTGGAGGGAAGTTCAAGGTGATAACAGTGGATAAATCCGCTGTGGACTATTATCGTAAACTCTCGGAATTGATTGCCGAAAATCATCGGATAGGCGTACTCTACAACCAAACAGTACGCGCAATAAACTCTTATCACAGCGTGAAAACTGCACAGATTTTACTTGAAAAATTGGAAAAAATCTCTGGTCAAATCATCACGCTACAACAGAAAGCCATCCAACTGACGGAACAATTTGATAGTCGATAAAGGAATATGATTGCAAAGATTTCTTCTACCGAGAACCTTGGGGGAGCATTGGGATATAACTTCAAAAAGGTGCAGCACAACGAAGCGGCAGTCCTCTGCGTGAACGAACTTCGGAAAGGCTTCGATGGCACTTTTCAAATGGATAAGGTACTTGCCGATATGCAAAAGGCGATACCAGAGCAATGCAGGACAAAGAAAACGGTTTTTCATTGCTCACTCAATCCGCACCCGGATGAGAAACTATCTGATGAAAGGCTCACGCAGATTGCGAAGGAGTATATGGAGGCACTCGGCTATGGCAATCAACCCTACATCGTCTTTAAGCATAATGACATTGCCCGTGAGCATATTCACATCGTTTCGCTTCGAGTGGATTTCGATGGTAATAAAATCAATGACAAGTTTGAGGGCAGGCGAAGCAAGAAGATTACTAATGCTTTGGAAAAGAAATATAACCTCATTCCAAGTTCAAAGGTCAGTGAGAGAACAACAACAGAAACACCAAAGGTCAATGTTGTGCAAGGGAATATCAAGGAACAAGTGGCAAATACTGTTCGTTCTGCGATGAAGCATTATACCTTCTGCTCCTTAGGTGAACTAAATGCCGTTCTGCGTAAATACAACCTTGCAGTAGAGGAGGTAAAGACCGAGTATAGGGGCAAGCAATATGACGGGCTGGTCTATGTACCTACCGATGACAAGGGCAATAAGGTGAGCACGCCCATTCACGCCTCGGACATAGGCAGAGGTGTGGGCTATACTGCCGTTCAGAACAAGATGCTGAAGTCAAAACAGATGGTTAAGCCATTGATACCAACTGTCAGAAGAAAGGTATTAGAAGTAATGCGTACTTCTCCCCACACAGAGGAAAGACTTCGACAAAGATTGGAGAAACAAGGCTTGCAAGTGGTAATCCGAAAGAATGATAATGGACGCATCTATGGAATTACATTCATTGATGATGAAAAAGGTATTGCGCTCAATGGCTCTCGATTGGGTAAAGGATATGCTGCCAATAAGTTTAACGAGTACTTCTCTAACCCGGAGAATAATCCATTCTTGGATGAATCGCTTTATGGAAAGATTGATACCACCTTTCAACAACAGATGCAGACAATACAGTCTGATGAGCAGGAAAGCGACAATCTTGTCGATGAATTTATCGACAATATGGTAGGAGAATCCTTCTCTTCATCGGGCAATGATGATTGGAAAGAAGCGGCATGGCAACGCAAACTTCGTAAGCAAAGTAAGGTAAAACTTAAACGCAGGAAGCGTTAATGGCACCATTCAAATGGTAATCAAAGATTTTTCAAATAGTATTCAAACGATATTCTAACAACAATAAAATAGCATTATGGCACAAGAAGACGATTTAAGGGCATTGGGTAAGGTTATGGACTTTATGCGGGGAATTTCAGTGATTTTCCTCCTGATTAACTGTTATTGGTTCTGCTACGAGGCATTTCAGTCGTGGCACTTCACACTCGGCATCATCAACAAGATACTGATGAACTTTCAACGCTCCACGGGATTGTTTTCATCAATCCTTTGGACGAAGCTGTTTTGTGTGATATTTCTCGCCTTATCCTGCTTGGGGACAAAAGGCGTGAAGGAGGAGAAAATCACATGGCCAAAGATTTGGACGGTGCTTTTCGCTGGTTTTGTGCTCTTCTTTCTGAATTGGTGGCTGTTGGCATTGCCCATAGGTAAGGTGGGTGCTGCTTCGCTCTATATCTTCACGCTTTCTTTGGGCTATATCTGTCTGCTAATGGGCGGTGTGTGGATGAGCCGACTGCTCAAAAACAACTTGATGGACGATGTGTTCAATACCGAGAATGAGAGCTTTATGCAGGAAACTCGGTTGATGGAGAACGAATACTCGGTAAACCTTCCTACACGATTCTACTATAAGAAGAAGTGGAACAAGGGCTGGATCAATGTAGTTAATCCCTTCCGTGCATCAATGGTACTCGGCACCCCCGGCTCTGGTAAGTCGTATGCTATCGTGAACAACTACATCAAGCAGCAGATAGAGAAAGGCTTTGCCATGTATATCTATGATTATAAGTTTCCCGATTTGTCGGAGATAGCCTACAATCACCTGCTCCATCATTTAGATGCTTATAAAGTCAAACCGCAATTCTATGTGATTAACTTCGACGACCCTCGCAAATCACATCGCTGTAATCCCATCAATCCTGCCTTTATGACAGATATATCCGATGCCTATGAGAGTGCCTACACCATTATGCTCAATCTCAACCGCTCGTGGATTCAGAAGCAGGGAGATTTTTTCGTCGAATCACCGATTATCTTGCTTGCCGCCATTATCTGGTTTCTGAAGATATATGAGAACGGCAAATATTGTACCTTTCCCCATGCCATCGAATTCCTGAACCGTCCCTACGCACAGATATTTCCGATACTTACTTCCTACGATGAGCTTGCCAACTACCTTTCTCCCTTTATGGATGCTTGGGAGGGAGGAGCGCAGGAACAGCTACAGGGACAGATTGCGAGTGCCAAGATACCGCTTTCACGCATGATTTCTCCTGCCCTCTATTGGGTGATGACAGGTGATGATTTCTCGCTTGACATCAACAATCCCAACGAGCCGAAAGTACTTGTTGTGGGCAATAATCCCGACCGCCAGAATATCTACTCGGCAGCACTCGGACTTTACAATAGCCGTATCGTAAAGCTCATCAACAAGAAGAAGCAACTTAAAAGCTCGGTAATTATCGACGAGTTGCCAACGATTTACTTCCGTGGATTGGATAATCTCATAGCCACAGCACGAAGCAATAAAGTGGCAGTTTGTTTGGGTTTTCAAGACTTTTCGCAACTCACCCGTGATTATGGCGACAAGGAGAGCAAGGTAATCCAGAATACGGTGGGTAATGTGTTCTCAGGGCAGGTGGTTGGAGAAACTGCCAAAACACTCTCGGAACGCTTTGGCAAGGTGCTTCAACAGCGACAGTCTATGACCATTAACCGTAATGACAAATCCACCTCTATCTCCACACAAATGGATAGCCTTATCCCTGCAAGCAAAATCAGTAATCTCACACAGGGAATGTTTGTCGGTGCTGTGTCCGACAACTTTGACGAGCGTATCGACCAGAAAATTTTCCATGCGGAGATAGTGGTAGATAGTGCCAAGGTATCTGCGGATATGAAAACCTATAAACCCATCCCCAATATAACTGATTTTACTGACAAAGAAAGCTGCGACACGCTCAAAGAAACCATTGAAGCCAACTATCGTAAAGTGAAGCAAGAAATTCGATCGCTTGTCGATTCAGAAATTCAACGGATAAAGCACACGCCAAGCCTTGCCCATTTAGTAAAAGATTAGCAGCCTTATTCTAATACTGCCGTATAAATATGAGCAAACGTTTGCATTCTGTATTTTTCATTATTTTTCCGGAAATTGCTTGTAATTTTGGGGAAAAATACTTAAATTTGCATCATATTTTCAAAATAGGAAACATATTTTTCCGTAAAGTTATGTACCTTTGTCGGCAAATAAAGATATTCTCGTCAAACAAATATAAATAATATAAACATGGAAAAAAACAGAAAAAAACAAATCGTAGTTTTGAGTATAGCTTTAGTTTGCATTTTCATCTTGGTATTTTCATTGTTCCATAAATCAGCGACAAAAGATAGCGCAAATCCTCCTTTAACAAATGTTTTGACTGATAGCATTTCTCAAATTGTCTCAGCTTGTCCTGGCGAAATTGGTGTGGCGGTTATTGTTAATAACAGAGATACGGTTAAGGTCAATAATAAGAGTGTTTATCCTATGATGAGTGTGTTTAAGGTTCATCAGGCATTAGCTCTTTGTAATGACTTTGACAATAAAGGAATTTCACTTGATACCTTAGTAAATATAAATAGGGATAAACTTGACCCAAAGACTTGGAGTCCTATGCTGAAAGATTATTCAGGGCCAGTCATATCATTGACAGTGAGAGATTTGCTGCGTTATACTCTTACTCAGAGTGACAACAATGCAAGCAACCTTATGTTTAAGGATATGGTTAATGTCGCTCAAACAGATAGTTTTATAGCCACACTCATTCCTCGTTCAAGTTTTCAGATAGCTTATACGGAAGAGGAAATGTCGGCTGACCATAACAAGGCTTACTCTAACTATACATCTCCTCTTGGTGCTGCAATGTTGATGAATCGTTTGTTTACTGAAGGTCTTATCGATGATGAGAAACAAAGTTTCATTAAGAATACGTTAAAAGAATGCAAAACAGGTGTAGATAGGATAGCAGCTCCACTTCTTGATAAAGAAGGGGTTGTTATAGCGCATAAGACAGGTTCAGGTGATGTTAATGAAAATGGTGTTCTTGCAGCTCACAATGATGTTGCCTATATATGTCTGCCTAATAATATCAGTTATACCTTAGCGGTATTTGTTAAGGATTTCAAGGGAAATGAATCACAAGCGTCACAATATGTTGCGCATATATCAGCTGTAGTATATTCTTTATTAATGCAAACTTCAGTAAAATCTTAAACTGCACTTGCTTTGATAATTAATGATAAACAATCTAAAAGCACTCTAATCGTTATCGGAGTGCTTTTAGATTACTAATCAAATTGCTTCTATTATAATTTGAATCCTCTACTTTTTCTTTCTTCCTGTTGCGGCACTCTTGCTCCATATCTAAGCCTGTGCCATTGCTCCCTGAACCAGTCGGCAATCGGCTTCCTGTTTATTGTCAGGTTCAGCCTGCTTTCATCGTCAGGGTCATTTTCCACCCTTAAAATATCATCCTTTATATCAAAGTTCCGCCTGTGTTGCTCGGAATAGATTTTACCGCTACATTTCAGGGCTTCTTTTTTGACTATAAGACTTTCAGTCATTTCTTTAGAGAATCCCAGCATGGCACAAAACTTTTCCATGCGCAGCATTTCCCTGAACATCGGAAACCACCTGAAAGCCTTGTCTATGATTCTGGCGAGCCGTGACAGTTCTTTTTCTTTCATGTCAAGTTCCTGCCTGTGCATTTCTCTGAGATTGTGGATTTGCGTATCATGCTGTTTCTGCATCTGCTGTACTTGGCTCTGCAATTTTTCAATATTGGTGTTCCGTTTTGAAACCTCGTCTTGCAGTTTTTCGTTGGCACGTTCCAGTTCTTTCAGTTTTCCACTCCCGAAAAGAGAAGCAACTCCACTAGTTATGGCTGTCGCTGCCGTGGTGGCTGTCTTCTTTAACTTGTCAGTGCGTATTTCTGATTTCACCTGTTTCAGTTCCTGCTCGGCAAGATTTATCTGTTCTTCTTTGTGCCGTTTGGCTGCATCCATGCGTTGCAGTTCAGCTTTCTGCTTCTCAATGATAAAGTCGTTCCGTTCCAGATGCTCCTTACCAGTGACAGCCTTTGACTGCCCGCGTTCCATCAGCAGGATGTCGGATGCAAGGGTCTGCATCTGCATCATGTCATCGTCATTGAGCTTTCGGCTCTTTCCTGTTTCGTGGTTCATCCAGTCGAAAACGATATGGGCATGATAGTTCGGCTTGAACCATCTGTCCCCGACTTTGAAGCTTTCCCTGTCTTCCGCTTCCGGCTGACCGTTCAGCCAATGCCCTTCATCCTTGTGCAGGAAGATTTGCAGCGGTGTGATTCCCCAGCGTCTTTGACACTCCTCACCGAATTTACGCACGTCTGCCAGTGTGGTGTCCGACCTGACAAGCAGCACTCCTTCACGTATGGGGGAGCATCCCGCAATCTTGACTATTTTACCGTTCTTGCCTTTGCGTTCACGCTCCTTTTCCTGCATGGCACGTCCGGTCTTTTCCTTTACCATCTGTCTGATATTGTCATAATGCATCCGCAAATCCGGACTGCCGAAGTCGGGATTTATCCACTGTTCGTTATCGGTGGATAGTTCAGGAACGACATAGATTCTGGACTCTCCGATGTGGCGCATGTATTCGGCAGTCCTCCTGTTGTGAGCCTCGCTCGATGCGATGTTGCAGGGCTTGATATGTATGCTTGATTTTGTTGCCATAGATACTTGTTTTTTGGTTTGTACTTTATTGTTTGCTTTTCCGCTGTCCGTAAACGCATGGGGTTCTTAGGGGTGCAACCCATAAGCGGAGATTGCAAAGAGAGGGTCACTCTTTGCTCTGGGTTCTCAGGGGAGAAACGCCCTGAGTGGGTCATTAGGGTAAAACCCTAATCCCCTCGGGAGAGTGGAAAAGCCACACTAATTTGACCCACCCTGTCAAAGTATTTTAGACCCAGTAAAACGATTTATTATTGACCCACTAAATGCCCTGGTCGGGTGGGTCATTTTATTTCGCTATTACTTGGTAATATTCTTTGCTTTTATCTTTCTAAGACTCTCTCCAGTTAGTTCTATTTGATATGAGGTATGCACAATTCTATCTAGTACAGCATCTGCCACGGTAGGGTCGCCTATTGCATCATACCAGTTGTCTACAGGAAGTTGAGAAGATATGATAATCGACTTCCTTTCATGCCTATCTTCTATAATATCAAGTAATATAGGACGCTCTTTTGCATCTACAGGTACAAGGAAGGCATCATCGAGGATTAACAAGCGACATCGCTCTATCTTCTTTAGCTCTGTTTCTAACGTTCCTTTGTTCTTGGCAACCTTAAGTGTCCCCAGCAGCTTTGACATGTTAGCATACATCGTTCTAATACCATTTTTACAAGCATGATAGCCTATAGCTGTAGCGATAAAACTTTTACCAGTTCCTGATGAACCAGTAATAAATATATTGCGTCCTTGCTTGATAAAATCAAGTGAGAGTATTCTCTCCATTTTGTTTTGGCTAAGGTTGCGATTGATATTATAATCTATTTGCTCAGGATAGGTTTTATATCTAAACCCTGCTGATTTTATGAGTCTTTCAATGGCTGCTGCAGAACGATAGTCCCATTCTCGAGATAAGAGCCAAGATAAAAAGGCATCTGGTGTCATCGTATCTGCAATTGTAGTTGTTAGACTTTCTTCAAAGGCAGTTGCCATACCCGTAAGCCTCATTCTATGCATTAAATCAAGAGATAACTGATTCTTATCCATTTCTTGCACAATAGGTGCTGTCTTATTATTATTTAGTTCCATAGTTGTTTACTTTAATTGTTTGCTATTATTGGATAATTGCTTTGAGAAATAATCCTTGCCTCGTATGTTCTTATGAGTTTTTGGTTTATATTCAGGAGATAGCTCCATATTATCTTCATCCATAGATATATAGGGAGCATCATCACCCTTCTGTAGTATATCCTTTATCTCATTATAGCCATAGCGTCGTCCTTCCGAGGCACAGTTACAAGCTGCTACTAGACGAGCCATGCCATACTTCTTCTCCAGCGACATGATACCACGGCAAGAGCGGAAGGCTTTTGGTGGATATTTCATCTGCGTAGCGACTTCCTTGAGATAAAGCAGAAGGATGTTGTCTATTTGCCCTGCCCGTTGATATATTTCCTCCAAATCCTTTTCAAAGCTACCATGATGACCAGGAAGATTATGTGCATCTTTCTGTGAGTAGGTATAGGGAGTATCATCTCGCTGATGGATGGTAACTAACTTTAACCCATAGTAGATTTGAACATTGTCATTATCGTAAATAAGCTCCATACGTTTGCCGATATACTCTGTTGGAACACTATAACTATGCTTTCTTAGCATAACGAAGCTATTAGCCATGACAGTAGCAGACTTTCTAGACTTCATCTGATAGCGAGCGGTAGGAAGAGGACGAAGAAAATCTTTTTCCATTTCCTCAAATAGTTCTTGACGGGATTCCTTACGCCCACTCAATCTACGGCTGTTAAATGCTTCTAAAGATGTGCGTATAGCAACATTAAGTGATTCTAGATTATGGAAAATTTGCCCTTCAATATCTACATATACCGACCGATACATTAGCTTTACAGCATTCTCAACCAGTGCCTTGTCCTTGGGACGGCGCACCCTAGCTGGATAAACAGCCATGTCATAAAATTCAGCCATAGCAGCGAAGTCGTCATTGATAACAGGCTCATTACGATCACTGCGGATAACGGCTGATTTTAAGTTGTCAGGCACAACAGCCTTGGGTACACCACCAAAGAAATGAAGAGCATTCTCGCAAGCAACGATAAGGTCTTCCTTCTTCTGCGACCACACTGCCTCGCAATAGGTGTAATGACTGCATGGAAGGGTAGCCACAAAAACCTCTACCTTCCGCACCTCACCCGTCTGTTCTTCGACTATCTCTAGCTTATCACCTGCATAATCAATATACATCTGATCGCCAGCAAGGTGCTCTACATGTCCTACGGCTCGTGTTTGACATCTGTAGGCATGGATTGCGTGTTTGAAAGTAGAATACTGGTAACCATTAGGATGAGTTTTGAGATACTCCGTGTGAAGAGATAAGATAGAAACACCCTTCTTGCTAAGCCGTTTCACATAATCAGGAACAAGTGCCTCTAACTCCAACTTGCGAGCAGAAGGCGGACGGTTACGAGAATGCCCATCTGAAAACAAGTCCGCCAGCTTATCATCTGAAAGCGACAGAATTTGCTCCATGGACAAGCCACTTTCTTGGAATTTACGGACATACTTGCGGAGGGTGTTACGAGATATATGGAAAGTACTAGAAATACTTCTTATTCCCATACCAGATGCGTAACAGCGCAATAAATTCTTTAATTTTGTCATATAAATAATAGTTTTATGTTTTTAATGCCGGCCAGGGCAGTAACACAAAACTACAAAATGACCCTAAAAAACTAGCGTTTCAAAGGGTCATTCTTATTTTGGTGAGGTGGGTCTCATTATTTTAACCTTACTGGGTCTAAAATACTTGCCAGGGTGGGTCAAATTAGTGTGGCTTTTCCATGTAGCACTGATAGAGATTAAGACAATAAAAGACTATGTAACCGAAAAACGAACACGCTTATGGAGGAAAAGAGCGAAAAGGTCTGCAAGTTCCAAAACGAAGTGCAATAAAAGGTCACTCACAACACTGACCGACGTCACTCACAAACAAACTTGGGCAGGCAACAATACACGAGATTTTAACCAATTAGTATTAATAACATAAATTTTAAGAATTATGACAGAGATAATTGACACTCAAGAAACAACGAGAGAGAAAAAACAGTACGTTCGTCCAGAAATCACGATGATACCCATGCAGGCAGAGTGTACGCTGCTGGCTGCAAGCGGCCAAAATATAAATATTGGTGCAGGTGACGCTGGCGACGGGGATAATTTAATAGAAGACTAACCTACAATATATTATCAATAGCAATGAATACATTCTTTACACCAAAAACGAGTAAGATGAAATGGCTCTTATCCTGCGTGATAGTGCTCTCATTTCTTGTTTCATGCGCTGATGAAACAATGCTTAATAGCACAGATGTTAAGCAGACTACAGAGAAAAACATTGGTGAAACTTCAAGAATTGGCATTTCGGGTAATGCCTGTGTAGAGCTGGCTGATGTATCCTCCTCATTGGATGGAAATACTACAACCACACGTGCCGTTTCTGTAAATTCAAAGTATCTTCCAGTGATAGAAGGCACCGAACTCAAAGCACGAATCTTTATCGTACGTGTAGACAAAAACGCCAAGACGATGATTGACGGCAAAGAGGCGATGGACGGCAACAAGGTGGTGCTTGGAGCTGGAGAGGTAAAATTTGACAAAGTAAGCTACAATAGCGATGGCTCTATTGACGTAAAAACTAACGACATGGTTGAGTTTCATTGGCTCAACGACAAGGCATTTACACCAAAGCAAAATGAGGAATGGTATGTGTGTGGCATCATCGGAGGCGAATATAACCCAGACTTTGACAGAGAACGCAAAAATATGAGTCTTGACGACAAGACAAGGAGACGTGCAGAAAAGCTATATCATTTCTATGTAGACTTCGACCCTAATCACTCTCCATACCACAACCAACTTGATGCTAATGGAAACATTCGAGTTACCGTACCTTATGCCACAGGCTGGATGAAATTACAGATGAAAGATGGAAAAATCAATTTTGACAAATGGAAGTTTAGGTTATTGGGAACAATGATACGCTTCAAGGTGAAGCGCAATACCGACTTGGTAAAACCAGAGGGACATAAATATGCCTTTGCCAGCTCGCAAATCACTGCCCGAGGCGGTTTCCTGATGATGCCTCCCAGCCTGTTCCGCTCCAATGCCGATCTTGCTATGGATCATTCTTTCGGTCTCGATTGCGAGTTGCGCCCTTGGACGAACAGCATTGAAAGCAACTTCTACTGGATGTACGAAAATGACAGGCAGATACATTTCAACAATCCTGGCAACGTGAACCCACTCGACGAGAGCGCAGACTACGGTTCGCCACTCTACGAGTATCGCTACACCTTCGATGCCTCTGCCATGCGCAAGGGAAAGGAGAAAGCCGAGTACGACGAGTTCTACGTGTGGGGTATGCCCATACCTAAGCTCAACTACATCGGGCAAACCATGCTTACCGCCGAGCGTGGAGGATTTATGCTGGGTAGGAAACAGAAAGGCAACCCACGTTATCCGTACGCTGATGAATGGTTGGTTGGGCAGTCAAAACCTCAGGAATGGTCGGGCGAGTTCAAAGTTCTCGATTTCAAAAGCAAAAAAGTTAAAGGCTGTGGCTTCTCCACGGAAGTAGGTGTGTGTCGTCCACGTTTTAGTGAGATGAGAGACGGTAAGCCTGCCTATCCGTGGGCAAACCCTTTGGAACGCTTGGCGGTAACAAACAGCAAGACCGATGAGATGGGCTTCCACGACACCAACGCACCACACCCCAACGAGGCTGATTACGGATGGGTGAACAACTGGTCGCTCAAAAGTGCCGATATGAAAATGCGCTTTGCGCTTAACAATGGCACCATGAAGCCACAAGATTACCATCTTCCCACTGGCGAAGAATGGGGAATCGCCTTGCCTAATATCCTTACAAGCATCTATAATGGTACTTTGCCTATAGGTCTTACAGGCTGGAATAACATCAAGTCTGCTCCCAACCCTTACTTCGAAATGTTCGACCCAGAGGAAGACGACATGCGCCCCATCATCACAGCTGGCGAAACACACAACAGCAACAAGGCAGATATTCAAGAAGAGCGGTTTTGGAACAATAAACCTATCTTCTACTCCTACTTTATGCAAGATAAGAGCCGGCTCGAACTCTACGCCATTCGTTTCTACGGCAACAATAAGGAGGCACAGTCGCACAAAGACCGCCGTCCCTACGGCAACCGCTATCGCTGTGCCTATCGCTGGAGGTTCATGGACGCTGGCGGTCCCGATGCCACCAACGACGGACAGGGCATGCGCCTCGTGGTACAGAGCCGTTGGATAGGCAACGCCAACGTAACCGTGCGCGACATCATGGACGACAAGTGGTGGGGAGAATGTTCGGACAGCAACCCGCTCTATCGTACCGACTGTTATCGTGTTTTGCCCTGCGTAGGCTACCCCTTCCCAAAAGGCGGAGCTACATGGCGCATGGCATACTGGTCAAGAACACGCTGGAAATACGACACCTACGACAAGGACAACGAGCACAGCAACAAGACATTCTGCTACCGTGTGCTATCCAAAGACGGCTTCGACCGTGGACATAACGATAATGCCACCCTGCACTACGGCGTTCGCCTCATGGTAAACAGAGACGTGGACGAGTTCGGCAAGCGCGCCCCACGCCAGTTGCAGAAAGACAAGGACGAGCAACGACTCATACGTCGCAAATAGTATCTAAGGTGAGGGACAATGCGTGTCCCTCACTATAGTATATAATTTTATGTTAAGGAATGGCTAAAAATAACAAATACATGTTGGTTCCTATTGGTGAATTTATCCATAACACTGTGTGTGGTAGGCTTCTATGCTTCCCTACTTATATTTTTAGCTTCCTTACCCCCGTTATTTACAATATTTAACAACCCGGATTGGGTATGTAATTTTGCGAGGCTGTGCATCTCGAAGTCCATAGATGACTACGAGATGCATTTTGCGTGTACATAGACTTTTGAAAAGAAGACCGCTGCAACTCAAAGTTACATCATTCCATTTCTTTCCAAAGCGTACGATAAATGCCAATAGTTAGGTTTTGGAAGTTGCCTATTATTCACTATCTTTGCACCTTAAAAAATAAAAATACATAGGATTTACTATGATTTCAGGACAAATCGCCCTTCAATGGGGTAAAAGAACAATCTATAATTTGACGGTGATATATGCGCTGTTATCCACCATGCTTCTATACGGATGCGACGGTGACACTACAGTGAATAGCGAAAGTTCGTCTCATCAATCAACCACGATACGGCTTACAATAGAAGTCCCTAATGGTGGTGTAGATAACACCAAGATGGTAGCAACAAGATCCTTCACCTATGGTTTTGAGGGAGATATGGTCCCACCGAAGATGCGGCTAAAAGAAGGCGAAACAACTGAGGGACTTTGTGTTATCAGAAACGAAAACCCCAAGATACCAATAAAATTAGTACAGGTGAAATGGAAAACGCATGATGGTGTCTTGTGGTGCGACACTCTCAATGCTGACGTGGAGGCTCCTCACGATGAAAAAATTGGTAATTGGCAGGCGTGTTTTCTACTTGGTCATGGAACCTACGATGAGAAGACGCACAAAATAAAAATGGGCGTAGAGCGTTTGGCACGCCCCATAAGCCAAAATGAGGAGCAACTATGGAACATGCCTTACCTGTCAGCTTGGTTGCCCTTGAAAACGAGCGACGGTTTACACCTGCGTTCGCCACATGTGAGTTTCAAACCGCAAGGAGCGTTCATACGCATGAGATTGACAAATGATACTAAACATGACATGAGCGTGGCATCACTGCGCATGCGCCCCACTGACGATTCCATGCAGGCAGCACCATTCGTGTGGGAGGCAATGTGGCAGACTGATGAACGAGGGGATGCGCCTGTCGTTTCTCCAGTTTTGCAGAAAAGCGGAGAGGATTTCGAATGTCCACTCGCACAACCACTCACATTAAAACCGGGCGAGACATCAGCCTGGTATGGCTTCTGGAGTATGCCCATAGGTAAATCCGTAGGGTATTCGGGCAATTACTTCGTCGTACCTGCAGAAGAAGCCAAGATACATCGATCGCCATGGTGGCTGTACCACACTCCACTGGAAGGAAAAAGCAATGCGCAAGGCCCCGTGGCAGGTCGAACCTACACGCTCTCACTGAAACTGCGGCAACTAATCTCCACTACCTATGCCAACTGGATGCAGGATATGGAGGACGACCGACTGGTGTGCAAGATGTCCATACCCGGAACACACGATACAGGAGCATGGTCAGGCAACTGGTGGGTGAAGACGCAAGACAAGGACATCAAGGGGCAGCTCGAGAGCGGCATACGCTTCTTCGACATACGCTTGGTGCTTGCAGATGGTGTGCTAAAGCTATGCCACGCCAGTAATGTATTCGACCGCACGTTCCACAAGGATGTATTGCGTGCCACCGCCGATTTTCTGCGGGAGCACCCATCGGAAACGGTTATCATGACCATCAAGCGTGACCACGACTACGACAAAGATGGAGGTAACAAGTACCGTACGGCAGTGGGTAACGTGTTAAGGGCTGATCCCTACGTTACACCATACATTGCAGGATCGTTCAGTCCGACACTTACAATGGGAGAACTACGAGGCAAGATGCTCATCTTGAGCCGTGAGGGCTGGTACTCCACCAACTCGGGGTGGATAGACCGCTGGTATGATAACAAACAATTCTCTACCAATATCTACTCCACCAATCACAGTCGTACCACGCTGAATGTGGAGGACACTTACAGATGCGCTGCTGGCGACAAGGTGAATCTCGTGCGCCAGAACCTGCTAAAAGCCAGTGAGGCGTACGGTGGTGCGGCACCCGACTGGTTCATCACCTTCTGCTCGTACACGGGTCCAAACGGCATAGGCACACCCAATGCCGTCACAGGATACGTTGATCCGCATGTGATAAATATTCTTAAGGGAGACCATCAGTTGCGTACAACGGGTATACTGCTTTTCAACTTTGCAGGCTGGTGGGACAACGGACTCACCAACATCGCCATCAAATTCAACGATACTGCCACACCGCCGCTCAAGCAGTGGTAACAAGTTGGGGCAAGTCAACACACCAGCCGAGCCGTGCGTAATCCCCCCCCCGCGTGTCGGCACGGCTTCATAGCGGATTATTAAACATCATAAAACATATTACAGTCATGCTATATGCAATTATCATCTTCGCAAGTTTCTTTGTATTACGCTTGTTCTCCCTCGCTTTCTCAATAAGGAACGAGAAACGTCTCATCAAATGTGGAGCTACACAGTACGGAAAACGCAACTCCCTACTGCTGACGCTTGCCCATATAGCCTACTACTTTGGTGCCCTCTATGAGGGATATACCAGCAATATGGAGTTTGACAGGACCTCTGTCATCGGCGTGGCAGTCATGGCATTCGCCTACATCATGCTGTTTTACGTCATCTACAAGCTGAGTGACGTTTGGACAGTGAAACTCTACATCGTACCCAACCATCGCATCAATCGTAGTTTCTTGTTTCGTACGGTGCGACACCCAAACTATTTCCTCAACATCATACCAGAACTGATAGGTGTGGCGCTACTCTGCCATGCTTGGACAACGTTATGCGTAGGTCTGCCCCTCTACGGCTACCTGCTAATAGTTCGCATCCGTCAAGAGGAAAGAGCCATGCGACACCTGCTATCGTAACGATCGTGACCGACGTCGATAAACTTTATAAAATACTACCTATCATCAGGATAACTTTTATAAACAGGACAGCAATCACAGACAGCCGTGAGGCATCAAGGGGGGAGGAGTTTTTCTTTTCAGAAAAAACTCCCCCCCTGTGTGTTTCATCCAATATTCTTCCAGATGTCGTCACTCACGACGCTGACCGACGTCGGTCACGGTTATTGGTAGCTGACATTCGAGCTGCAAACCAAAAAACTTATCGTTGATGTGCTTTCTCATCCATAGACTTTCTCTTGTAGGGGAAGTTTTTTTTTGTTGGTACATCAAATCTTCCTCTCATTTTGTTTCCCACTTTTTCCCACTATTTCCTCACAGTGTGAACGTTTGGTTTTATCCGTTTAATTTTGCCAATATATAACATTATATATTCATCAAAATGTAATATTTATGGAACCAAACAACAATGACAACTATGTGCTGGTCTTGGAAGACCGCACGGAAGTGAAGAATGAGCAAGAAGCGGGAAAAATCTCCGTAGTATCGGGTATCGACGACAAGGGCAACCTCAAGACCACAGAGGCTGCCGCTGCCAATCAGGCTGCGTTCTTGAAATTCAACAACAAGGACGGACTTCTAAAGAACTTCATGTCCAATTTCCTCAAACAGTTCAATAACCCGACTCGTTTCGGACTGTACAAGGTTTTGGCAAACAATGTAGAACAAGGTGTGGACAATCTTCGCACCATGTTGCAAAGTCGTGAAAAGCCAGAAAGCAAACAGCAACTGACAGAGATTGGAGTATCCTTTGACGATTATCTGCCGAAAAAGAAGAACGCCACAGCCATTGATGAGTCGAAGATTGATTGGAAGCAACTTGGTGACCTCGGTCTTACCCGTGAACGACTGGAACAAAGTGGAGAGTTAGAAAAGATGCTTTCTTGGCAGAAGAGTAACCTTATTACTATTGCCGTACCTATTGGTGACACGACCATCTACACCGAAGCACGTCTTGCATTCCGCACGGATGATAATGGCAATGTCGGCTTGGCTATCCACCCGTTACGCAAGGAGCCACAGCTCGACTTCCCCTATATGGGTTACAAGTTCTCTCCCGAAGAAAAGGAGCAACTCCTTGCTACGGGCAACCTTGGCAAGACAATCGAAGTAACGCCCAAGAACGGCAATCCTTTTTCTGCCTATGTCTCCATCGATCCACAGACCAACGAAATTGTTGCCTTACGTGCCGACCGTGTGAACATTCCCAAGGAGATCAAGGGTGTAACGCTCTCTGATGTCCAGTACAAAGATCTTGTGGAAGGCAAAGCCGTGAAAGTGGAGGGTATGACCGCCAAGAGCGGCAAGTCTTTCAACGCCACCCTGCAGGTTAATGCCGAGCGAAAAGGCATTGAGTTCATCTTTGACAATAACCGTGGTTTTAAGGAACGCCAGCAGCAGACACAGCAGCAAGGTGTCCCACATAAGCTTTGCGGTTTAGAGTTATCAGATAAACAGCGTGAAGCATTGGATAGCGGTCGTACACTATATCTAAAGAATATGGTGGACAAACAGGGACAATCATTCAATGCCTATGTTCGCATGGACAAGGAACAGAATCGCCCACGTTTTTACAAGTGGAATCCTGACAAAAAGCAAGAAACCGGCAAAGAAAAGGTGGTTGCCGTAGCAGAGGAACACAAGACACAGGTTGCGGTCAATAACCACGGCAAGACCAACGAAGCCACCAAAAATGTGAAAGAACCACTCAAAACGGGACAGACACAGCCTACTGCTGAGCAGAAGCAAAAGCAGGACGAGAACAAACAGAAGAAGTCCCGTGGACGTAAGATGTAACCTTTAATTCTATTATCAACTATGATTACTTGTATTATTGCCGAGAAACCCTCGGTAGCCAGAGATATAGCCCGTATCGTAGGGGCTAATACCAGACAAGACGGATATTTAGAAGGTAACGGCTATATGGTTACTTGGGCAATGGGACACCTCATTGCCCTTGCCATGCCCGAAGCCTACGGTTTTTCTGCCTATAAAGCTGAAGACCTGCCCATTCGTCCCAATCCATTTCAGTTAGTGGTACGACAAGTACGTAAGGATAAGGAGTATGTATCAGACCCAGCAGCACTAAAACAGCTCAAGGTGATACGCTCCAGCTTTGACAAAGCAGACCGCATCATCGTTGCTACCGATGCAGGACGTGAAGGTGAACTCATCTTCAGATACATCTATTCCTATCTCAATTGCCATAAGCCTTTCGACCGCTTGTGGATTTCCTCCCTCACCGATAAAGCCATCCGTGAGGGACTTTCCAACCTCAAACCAGGAAGCAGTTACGACAATCTCTATTATTCCGCCAAAGCAAGAAGCGAAGCCGACTGGTTGGTGGGTATCAATGCCAGCCGTGCATTGTCCATCGTCCGCAAAGGCGGCTATTCCTTGGGACGGGTACAAACCCCAGCTCTTGCTATGGTCTGCCGTCGGTACATAGAAAATCGTGATTTTTCTTCCGTCCCCTATTGGAAACTCTCCGTAGCAGCAGAGAAAGAGGGCGTATCGCTGAAAGCTGTGAGCAGTAGTGCATTTGACAATGAAGCCGATGCACAGTCCGCTCTCGCCATGCTTCGCGAACAGAGCCGGCTTACCGTGACTTCGGTCGCAAAAAAGGTGGGACATACGTCGCCACCCCTCTTGTTCGACCTTACCTCCCTACAGAAGGAAGCCAACCGAAAGCACGGCTTTTCAGCAGATAAGACCCTCTCAATCGCACAAAGCCTCTATGAGAAGAAAATCACGACCTATCCCCGCACCGGCAGTCGATACATCAGTGAAGACGTTTTCGAGGAAGTACCCACTTTACTTGGCAAGATAGGCACTGCACTTCCGACACCACTTAACCGCCACTCGGTGGACAACGGCAAGGTAACTGATCACCACGCCATTATCCCTACGGGTGAAACAACATCGGGACTATCGACAGATGAAACGACCATCTACCAAATGGTAGTCCATCGTTTCATCGAAGCCTTTTCTCCCGATTCAGAGGAGGAGAGGATGCAGGCGGAACTGACAGACGGTACAAACACCTACATTTGGAAGGCGTGCCGAAGTATCTCCTTGGGCTGGAAAGCCGTGCAGCATAGTACTGGCACGAACGATGAAAAAGGCAAAGAGGAAGAAGAACAGACTTTATCCGTATTGCCCAATCTAATAGAAAACGAGGTGTTACCACTGCTTTCTTCAGAAATTACCGAGCACAAGACCAAGCCCAAACCGCTCTATACAGAAGCGACTTTGCTTTCTGCTATGGAAAACGCAGGGAAAGAGGTCGCAGATGCAGAAAGTAAAAGAGCAATGGCAGAGTGCGGCATCGGTACACCAGCCACTCGTGCCAATATCATCGAGACATTGATTCTGCGAGACTATATCCGAAGAGAAAAGAAAACGGTAGTCCCGACAGAGAAAGGCTTGGCAGTCTATGAGATTGTCAAGGATAAACGAATTGCCAATGCAGAGATGACAGGCTCGTGGGAACTGACCCTTGCCGCCATCGAGGCTGGACAAATGCCACCCGAGAAGTTCGCACAAGGCATCAACTCCTATGTGGAGACGATTTGCGAGGAACTCCTTGCCCTTGCTCCACAGGTACAAAAGTCCTATCCCACCTACCACTGCCCCAAATGCAGCAATGAGAGTGTGGGCATCTATGCCAAAATTGCGAAATGCAGGCACGAGGGCTGCGACTTTCACATCTTCCGTGAAATCTGCGGCACGTTCCTTTCCGAGGACAATATCCGTGATTTGATAACTACCGGGCGAACGCCTATCCTCAAAGGCTTGACGAGCAAGGCAGGCAAGAAGTTCAACGCACGTCTTGTTTTGGGCGAAGACCACACCACCGCCTTTGAGTTTGAAGGAAAGAAAGGAAAAGCACGAGGGAGATAGTTACCACAGACTCAGAGATAAAACAAATTAGTTGGGAGATAGGAAAAATTATCTTCCGACTAATTTTTCCTCTCCATCTTAAACAGAAAAATTATGGCATACAATAAGAAAGCAGTCTTGGAGGGCAATACGGAAGCCATCCGTGTAATCCTCCGATTAGAAAAAGAACGACGTGAAGCCACCGAAGCCGAGAAAGTCCTGCTCAGAGGTTATCAAGGTTTCGGTGGTCTGAAATGCGTGTTGAACCGTTGTGATAATCCCGATGACCTCCGCTATTGGAGCGCATCGGAGCAAAACCTGTTCGCGCCTACCCAAAGGCTCAAACAGATGATTTACCGTGATGCCGTCGATGCCAGCACCGCCAAACGCTATTGGGAGAGTATCAAGGCAAGCGTACTGACCTCCTTCTATACCGACACCCGTATCGTCTCCGCCATTGCCGAAGCCCTTAGTGCTGCCGACGTGCAAGTAAGAAGGTGCTTAGACCCTTCAGCAGGTATGGGAGCCTTTACCGAAACCTTTGCCAAAAGTGCCGGTATGGTCGATGCGATGGAGAAAGACCTACTGACGGCGCGCATCACACAAGCCCTTCATCCTTACGGCAAGGATAATATCTTTGTTCGGCAAGAACCCTTTGAAGCCATCGGAGAACTGGAAGAAAAGGACAAGTACGACCTGATTACCAGCAACATCCCCTTTGGCGACTTTATGGTTTATGACCGTAGTTATAGCAAGGGAGAGAATATCCTTAAACGGGAATCCACCAGAACCATTCACAATTATTTCTTTGTAAAAGGGCTGGACACTATCAAGGAGGGCGGACTTCTTGCATTTATTACCTCGCAGGGTGTATTGGACAGCCCCAAGAATGAAGCCATCCGCCGTTACCTCTTGCAGAATAGCCGTCTTATCTCCGCCATCCGCCTACCTTCGGGTATGTTCTCCGAGAATGCAGGTACGGATGTGGGCAGCGACCTGATTGTCCTGCAAAAACAATCGGGCAAGGAAATTGGTGAGGGCATCGAACAGCAGTTTGTACAAACCGCCTCTGTTCCCAAAGGCGACGGCTTTTCTATTGCGTTTAACCATAACTCCCTCTTTGAGGGCGAATGGAAGGACATTTCCCACCGCACGATTGCCACAGAGCGCACGATGGGTACAGACCCTTATGGTAAGCCCGCTTGGGAATATACGTTTGACGGCAGTATCGAGGATATGGCTGACAGTCTGTGTACACAACTATCCTTGGAAGTGGAGCAGCGTTTCGACCGCAAGCTCTACGAAACCGGCATACCCATGACCGAGGAGGAATGGCAGGTACACGTGGACAAGATGGTGCAGAAAGTGCAAGGAGGTCTAAAAACAGAACAACCACCTCTGTTACAAGAATCCAAGGATAAGGAGGAAAAGAAAGAGGATAAGGAAGATGAAAAAGAAGAAGAAAATGCTTACAATTTGATGCCCGACAGCACTAAGAAGCAACTTCCCAAACTCTATGCAACAGAAAAGCAACTCATCGGCGACCGCACAGCATACGCTCGCTACTTTTTCCCTATGGGAGCCTATACCGCCTATATGCTGGAATACGACCCCAAGGAACGCATCGGCTTCGGAGCCGTTACGATGGGCTATGGTTGGGAACTTGGGTATATGTCCCTCAAAGAAATGGAGGAAGTCAAGATACACGGATTGGGTATAGAACGGGACTTATACTTCAAACCCACTAAATTGCACGAGATAGCAGAACTGGAAGAGATTGTCAGAGGACAATACACTAAAGAACCCATCATTGAGGAAATCAAGGATGAAAGCCGTCAGGAAGTGCAGAAACCTGTACAGGAAGACAATCAACCACAAGCAATGGTAGAACAAGTCGAGGAGGTTTTGAAAGTCGAAGAAGCTGCGCCAGTTTTACATACAGAGCCTGAAACCGAACCAGCCCCAGAAGGTGTCCCCGTAATTACCCTTCAAAGACAATACGAACAAGAAAGCCGTGAAATTCGCACAGACGTGGAAGCCCCACGCGAGATGAACGGTCAGACGGTATTCTTTGATGAAGACCATCATCCGATTATGGATAGCACCATAGAGACAGAAGCCATGGAACAGTTCTTGTTTGCCCCAGAGGAATATAGTCTTTGGACACAAGATGTAGCCCGTGTAAATAATGAAATCAAAGAGGCTGCTCAACAAAAGAAGGTCAGCGATAACCAACCACTTTCTGCGAGCAGGCAACCCAAGCCGGCAAGAAGCACGCCAAGCAGTTCCCGCAGAAGCAAGAAAACTGCATCTGCTCCCGTCAGAGAGCCCTCGCTCTTTGACTTTATGGAGGAAGCCGAACCTCGCAAGCCACAGCCCATAGCAGAGGTTAAGAAAGAGTTTGATGCTTCACCGCGTCCGTTCCTTTCTTCTCCCGACTCACATTTGCGTGACGGCTCGATAGTCGTACAGAATGGGCAGGTAGGTTTCCTGTCTGACTTGAAACGACATCCTACCTTCAACCCGATGGACTTACCCTTTGCTCAGCTCTCACGGCTGAAAGCATATATTGAGATTAGGGAGAGTTATCACCGACTCTATGATTATGAGGCGAACAACCAAGCGGAGGACAAGGAAGAGCGTGAGAAACTCAATCGGCTTTATGACGGCTATGTAGGTCGTTGGGGGTACTTCAACCAGAAGACAAACACCGATGTCATCAAGATGGATGCCACCGGAGTGGAAATGCTGTTCTTGGAACGCTCCGAGAACGGCAAGTACATCAAGGCGGACATCTTCGACCACCCGACGGCTTTTTCCACCTCCGAACTGTCCATAGCTTCAGACCCGATGGAGGCATTGGGCGCATCACTCAACAAATACGGCACGGTGGAGCTTGACTATATGAGTTCTTTGCTTCCCGATATGGAAGAGAGCGATATGCTTTCTGCTTTGGAAGGACGCATCTTCTACAATCCCGAAGAGGACAGCTATGAGGTAGCCGACAAGTTTATTTCTGGCAATGTGATTGAAAAGGCGGAGCGTATCGAGTCGTGGCTCTTGGATCATCCGGAGCATGAGGAAGCGAAACAGAGTCTGACTGCCCTGCGTGCCGCCACTCCCACGCCCATTCCCTTTGCTGATTTGGATTTCAACCTCGGTGAACGCTGGATACCCGCGAAAGTCTATGGCAAGTTCGCCTCGGAGTTCTTCGAGACGGACATCAGGGTGAGTTATCATTCTAATATGGACGAGTATGCCATTGGCTGCGACCAAAAGAACGGTAATATCTGGCACAAATATGCTGTACAAGGTGAGTTTAGACGCTATGACGGACTCAATTTATTGAAGCACGCACTTCACAATACCATTCCTGACATTAACAAAAGCAAGACCATACTTGATGCGGAGGGTAATGAGAAGACGATTAAGGTTCGTGACGGTCATGCCATACAGATGGCAAATGCCAAGATTGAGGAAATCAGACAAGGCTTTGTAGATTGGCTCGGACGGACACCCGACACGTTCAAGGAGCAGCTCTCTGACCGTTACAACCGCCTTTTTAACTGCTTTGTGCGTCCCAACTTCGACGGTACGCATCAGTCGTTTCCCGACCTCGACCTTAAAAGATTGGGCATACAAGACCTTTATAAGAGTCAGAAAGATGCCGTGTGGATGCTGAAGACCAATGGAGGTGGTATCTGCGACCACGAGGTCGGTGCAGGTAAGACGCTTATCATGTGTACAGCAGCCTACGAGATGAAGCGGTTGGGATTGGCTAACAAACCGATGATTATTGGACTCAAAGCAAATGTATTCGATATTGCCGACACTTTTCGCAAGGCTTATCCCAATGCCAAGATACTCTATCCGGGAAAGAATGACTTCAGCAAGCAGAATCGCCAACGCATCTTCAATGACATCAAGAATAATGATTGGGACTGCATTATCCTCACGCATGAGCAGTTCGGCATGATACCGCAAGCATTGGAGATACAAGAAGCGATTTTGCAGAAAGAAAAAGATTCTGTAGAAGAAAATCTTGAAGTGCTCCGTATGCAGGGAGCGGACATCTCCCGTGCCATGCTCAAAGGCTTAGAAAAACGTAAGCAGACCTTGGAAGCCAAGTTACAGGACATTCAAGACAGCATTGCCGAGCGCAAGGACGATGCCGTGGACTTTAAGATGATGGGTATTGACCACCTTTTTGTAGATGAAAGCCACCAATTCAAGAACCTGATGTTCAATACTCGCCACGACAGAGTGTCGGGCTTGGGCAATCCGGATGGCTCACAGCGTGCGCTCAATATGCTCTTTGCCATTCGCACCATACAGGAGCGGTCAGGCAAGGACTTGGGAGCAACTTTTCTTTCGGGAACTACTATCAGTAATTCGCTAACAGAATTATATTTGCTCTTCAAATACTTGCGCCCGCAAGCCTTGGAGAAGCAGGGCATTAACAGTTTCGACGCATGGGCTGCGGTCTTTGCCAAGAAGTCCACTGACTATGAGTTTTCCATCACCAATGAGATTATTCAGAAGGAACGCTTCAGAACCTTTATTAAAGTGCCTGAACTTGCCTCGTTCTATGCGGAGATTTGCGATTTCCGCACAGCAAAGGATATAGGCATCGATCGTCCCGAAAAAAACGAGATACTCCATAACATTCCGCCGACACCTGAACAGGAGGAGTTTATCGGCAAGTTGATGGAGTTTGCCAAAAACGGTGATGCCACGCTTTTGGGGCGTGCGCCGTTGAGCGAGAGTGAGGAAAAGGCAAAGATGCTGATTGCAACTGATTACGCCCGCAAAATGAGCCTGGATCTACGCATGATAGACGAAAACGGGTACTCGGATCATATTGACAACAAGGCAAGCCATTGTGCAAAGCTACTTAATGACTACTATCAGAAGTATGATGCACAGAAGGGTACGCAGTTTGTGTTCTCTGACTTGGGTACTTACAAGCCCGGCGGAGACTTTAATATCTATTCTGAGGTGAAGCGTAAATTGGTAGAAGATTATCATATCCCGTCTTACGAGATACGCTTTATTCAGGAGTGCAAGAACGAGAAAGCCAAAAAAGCGATGGTAGAAGCGATGAATCGTGGAGACATCCGCATCATTTTCGGTTCTACTTCTATGCTTGGAACGGGTGTCAACGCCCAGCAGCGTGCGGTGGCGGTGCATCAACTTGATACACCCTGGCGACCCTCAGATTTGGAGCAGCGAAATGGTCGGGCAATTCGTAAAGGTAATATGGTTGCCAAAGAATTTGCTGACAACAAGGTCGATGTGATTATCTATGCCGTGGAGCGGTCGTTGGACAGTTATAAGTTCAACCTACTACATAACAAGCAATTGTTTATCAATCAGTTGAAGACCAACACGCTCGGTAGTCGTACCATTGACGAGGGATCGATGGACGAGGATAGCGGTATGAACTTTTCAGAGTATGTTGCCGTGCTATCTGGTAATACGGACTTGTTAGAGAAAGCCAAACTCGACAAGAAGATTGCCACGCTGGAATCAGAGCGTAAGAATTTCCTCCGTGAGCGTGATGCCGCAACGGGCAAGTTGGCGGAGATTGACAGCTCCGTGTCTTTCCATTCAGACAAGATCAAGGAAGCCAAGGCAGACTTGGCGTGCTTTGAGAAGCGTGTGGAGCGTGACAAAGAAGGTAATCCTATCAATAAACTTGTCATTAAAGGTGTGGAGGACAGTACCGACATAAAGGTCATCGCCGCCCGTCTGCATGAGATAGAGGAAAAGGCTCGTACCAAGAGCGAGTACAACAAGATTGGCGAGGTTTACGGCTTTTCCATCATGGTCAAGACGGAGAGCAGTTCAAAGGATCTGTTTGATTGCTCGATAAACCGCTTCTTTGTCAAGGGACAGGAGAGCATCTACTATACTTATAATAACGGTAAGTTAGCGGCAGACCCGAAACTTGCCTGCGAGAACTTCGTAAATGCCTTGGAGCGTATCCCTAAGGTGATAGAGTCGCATGAGAAGGAAATGGCAAAGGTCGTGACCAACAAAGACGTTTACACCAACATTGCCAACAGTTCTTGGAAGAAAGAGGACGAGCTTCGCTCACTCAAAGGTGAGGCAGCAGAACTTGACAGAAAAATTGCACTTACATTGAACGAACCAAATGAAGAAAATGAAAAATCAAACGAAAATGACCAACCCGAGTATTTAAGACAAAATAGTAGTAATAGCCCAAATACTAAAAAGGAAGAGGAGGGGGTAATTTATTCAAGTTCTATGAATAATAGAAACAAACAAGAAGAAAGTAAGGGATATATTGTAAAATCCAGACTGAGATAAATAGCGATGGTGTATCATAATTGATACACCATCGTATTATATTATTTCCACAAAGAGTATTCTCTCCATTTTTCAGGAAAGCCCATATCTTTCAAAACTACCAATTTGGGAGATTTGTCCAATAGGGTGAGCAAACTCTTTCTAAATGAGCTATCAGGACTGATTATTTGCTGCAAATACAAAATTACAGATAAGTAGGCAAACAACTTATTGTCCCTTATCGTTGCAGCTTCTTGCTTTGACAAGAAAGGATAATTCGTTCTATAAGGAAACTTCAAGGCTATTGTAAAGCGGCGATTCCATACACGACTATGATGGGCACAAGTATTGCGTAAAGACGATAAACCGTGCATCCAATTCTTCAAAATATCGACATTGTATAGTCCCAAATCTCTGCAGATTGTTTTACTAGAAGGATTATTCTTGTCCAAAGCAAAAAACAACTTACTCAATGTTCCCATAGAAACAACCTCTAAGGTCATCCACGCTGGCGGAAAAGCAGGTTCGCTATACTTTTGATAATAATGAGCTATAAATTCCTCATTACTTCGCTTGACCTCTTTCATTAAATCCCCTACAACAGGTTTATCATCTATAATCTCGTTGCGTGTCAATGCGATAAACTTATCGTGCTGAAAGTATAACTTATGATTGAGAAACCAAAAGGCGTCATTTTCATCAACGGAATAAGTTAAGGCGATTCTTGTTCTTAATGCCACCTCGATTTTTTCAATGGCATTGAAGATTAAAGAGCGTAAACGCCTATCAAAACAATAAAGGTCTATCACATCTTGAAAAGAAATGTCCTTTCTCAGAAATTCGTGATTAGCACCTTCCCCGTTATTTTGAAAAGGGTATGTGTATGCTCGTAATCTATAATAACTTATATTATAAAGATATTGGGACGCAAGTTTTTCGTCTCCAATATTAAGTCCTCGATCGCATAACTTTTTAACCTGCTCAGATGTGTCTATGGGCTTCTTTTCGTACCTCATAACCGTATATAAACTCGAAGACCTCCCCGGGTGCGCTGTTCTGATGAGAAGCGTGGGAGGTCATATTGACTGCAAAGTTACTACTTTTTTTTGAATGCGCAAGGAAAATGCCGAAAAAATCATTGCAAGCGATGAATTTTCCATTAAAAGTAGCATCAAATGTAGAAATTACAAATATTTTTTGTCTGCAACCCTATCTTTATCGGTTCAATAGTTTCAAACAATATATGGTAAATTCCTTATCAAAGAAATAAGCGAGTACTGTTATCTTTATGAGCGGTAAATCCGCAACTAACTTTTTACTTGTAAAGGTAATTATTTTGTTGTGTAAACACTTGCATTTACACAACAAAAATAATCTAATCAGGAAATCAATTACCAGCCATCTCGCTTCCGTACCATTTCATCTATCTCTTCCCGAAGGAAAAGCAATCGACCGTTAGCCTTGAGAAAGGGGATTTTCCCTGCCCAAACCCAGTTATAGATGGTCTTCTGCTCCACTTTGAGTATCTTGGAAACGTCGATGATGTCCAAGTATTCGGGTTTCAATGGAGGGTGAATGGTCGTATCGACAGATTGCTCTTGCAAAAACAGCAGATGGTCAAGTTTACTCTCAACAGTCATCAGCTTGTCAAACAAGCGTTTCTGCCATGTATCTTCGGTTCTTTGGTCTATGTATGACATAATTCTCCTTTTTGATAGTTACCACTTGTGTCTTGCGACAAGATACGCTGCTCTTTCATATAGGCAATGTACTTCTTTGCCGTTCGATCCTTGATTTCCATTTCACGCATCAACACATCGCACAACTCTTGATATGATAGCTTTAGTTTGGCACGGAATGCAGACTTTACAACAGCCAACAGTTCATCGGTCTTGCGTTTTTCCTTATCCTCTTTCGACTTTTCTCCACGATAAACGTGCATATCGGCTTCCTTGTCCCATCCAAAAAGCATTATCGGCACATCTAGCGGGCTTCCATCACGCACTTTCAATGCCTTGACGACCGAGTATTCGGGATTGTCATCTTTCTCGATGGAGAGAATGCCCGCAGCCTTGCGTTGCAGTTCAGACCCTATATGTCCTCTGAGTTTGATACCGTTGGGTACAAAATGGAGTACGCAAATGATACAAGTATTGTAAATTCCTGCCAATCGATAGAGTTCGTCCACGATGGCTATACTCTCTGTTTCGTCGTTGGCGGAGCGTATCAGGTCTGCTATACCGTCAATGACCACAAGATGAATTCCACTGTGTTTGTGATGAAACAAGTCCATACTCTCACGAATGATTTTCAGTCTGTCCTTGCGTGATAGCGATGCTAGATAGAGGGAATGATAAAACTCTGGCACGGACTTGATACCAGCCCTGCGAAGTGTCTTCTCCAAGTTCTTATAGAGTTGTGCCTCCGATTGCTCTGTATCGTAGTGAAGTACAGCCAATCCTTTGGGGTTGGCAGTTACTTCCAATCCCAAGGTTTGCTCTGCCTTTAATCGTTCTCTCCCAAGAGTGCCAGCAAGGATGGCGGCAATGTAGTTGCTTTTGCCTGTTCCTTCTCCACCTGTGATACAAAACAGATTGTCCTGCGTTCCAAGCGGAACACCATTTACTGCCACCACCGACTTTGAAGCGTCTGGCGGATTATCGTAGTCTATCTCACAAGATTGCAATATCATCATCGTCTGTGCATACATATTGGTGAACATATCATTAAGAAGCACTTTCAAGTCCTTTGCTTCATTGCCCAAGGCAAAGAAGTCCGATATATCCTTCTCCGACTTACCCCCTTGCAATGGTAAGGTTAGACTCAATACCTTGTATTGAGCAAATGCATCTGTCTGCCGTTTAGCTTCCCTTACACCTGTCTCGTCCGTATCGTACAATATAATAATGTGTTGAAAGCGAAGCTGCAATCCTTCGATGATATTCTCAGGAATCTGTGCCGTCTCACTGTTGAAACAGATGGCGTTGAAACCATGAGCCGAAAGTGAAAGCACGTCTTTCTCCCCACCTGTGATGAAAACAACATCCCCTTTGCTGGGCAGCTGCTGGAAGCCAAAGACATAGTCGTTCACTTTCTCACCCCCATAAAGAAAGCGCAGCTTACTCTTAGGGCGATAGACTTTTACAAACTTCCCCATGCTATATCCAAACATAGGCTCATCATGTGTAGAACCAAGAGTAAACGGCTTTCCCTGATTGGAGACAGACTCATAGCGAGCAAGCGACTTTACATGAAAACGTTGCAGAGTCTTAGCATCAATGCCGTATTGCTCCCAATAGTCTAGTTCTTTGACATTGAAAGATTGCTCAATTAGCTTGTACCATTTTTTACCTTCCATCTTCTTGAGCTGGTTAGGTGGTTGTACTAAGGGTGGTTTGCAAGGCTTCATCATCATTGTGTGGGGATTACTATGTTCTTTCCTTTCAATGCAAATATTCAGCTGCAAGTCCCGATTTATGGTTTCAAGCACCTTAACAAAGTCTTTCCTCACGTCCAGTCCGAGCATTGTGGCTGCAAACCAAAAGCAGTCGCCGGAGTAGGCATCGTTGCCAAAGTCCTTCATTCGGTAGCAGCCGGACTTGTTGTCGAGATAGATATTGCACGATGCACGCCTGTCGTCATACATAGGATTTCGGAAATTGCGCTTTGGCACAAAGTCGATAGGCATATAGAAGCAGAACACATCCAGTCCTTTGTTGGTTCGGCTCAGTATTTCTTCTTTGATGTTCATAGCTCCTCAAATAAAGTTTGACCATCACCCATATATCCTTTAAGGACACCATCCTTGTAGGCGTTGAGCCGTTGTAGGGCTTCCACTCGTCTGAAACCCTTGAAGGAGGCACGTCCGCTCTTGATGGCGACGTAAAGTCCCTTGAACGGATAGGCAACGTGGTTGCATGATATATACCTGAACGGGATTGCGTTGGTGTCCCTCCATCGGGCAAGGGATGCCCGCGAAATGCCCAAGAGTCTGATGACGTCGGAGGAACTGAGTTCCATCTTATCCTCCAAAACGGAATAATCGCGTCTCATTTCCACGATAAAGCCGGCTATCCGCTCCATGTCGTTCCTTAGTGAGCGTAACTCTGCAATTACCGTCTTTTGTAAATTGTCTTCTTCTGTCATATGCCACTTCTCTTTTCAGTTTAGGATTGAATAGTTGCTCTCCGTGGATTATCATCCGTCTGGAAATTCAGAGTCCTTCCCCAATTGGTGCAATAACTGCATAAGATGCTGCTTAAATCTTCTACTGTCCAGCTTGCACAGCCGATTGAGAATGACGATGAGATCTTCCTGCTCCATTGTGGAGAAGCGAAGGCTTTTATGGGGCGTGGTTGCTATCATGGACTCAATCATACCCTTGGGGAGATGTATCAAGAGCACGTCCATATCGAAGGCTGCCGCACATCTTGCATAAGTGTTGATACGAAGGTCGGTCTGCATCTTGCAGTGTTTCATAAAGTTGGAATATTCCATATTGGCATAGCCTGCCCTTAGCTTGCAGTTTTTGCTGGCGGAGAGCATGATTTCAAGTGTCGGAAGTACAACGTAGAATTTTGCATTACTTCCGGAGTTTTGTTTCTTTGTATTCATATGTATCCGTCTTTTTGTTAGAAATAATGCTGCAAAGTTCTTAACAAATAGGGCTTTAGAAAGAATATTAAATTGCCAATATTGGCATTATATTGCCATTTTGCATTTTTAACATTATGCGTTATTTGTTGCCGTGTTGCCCAATACGTAGGCGAAAATATTGAGCCTGCCATATCAATCACACCTTTGGGACTGTCAGTGCATGGTGCAAGGTCTATCTATATATATAGACTTGCACCATGCACTGAAAATTGTAGCCAAAAGATTTCTAAAACATTTTCCCACAATAATTTGGAGGATGTTCTACTTTTTTGTACTTTTGAACCCAAGAAATGCAAGTGCGCATTTCGGGTAGCAGTATCTGCGTGTACTCTCAAAATACTCTGTTGTGGCTACAATATGGCTACAATTAAAAAGGATAAAAAAATAAAAGACTATGATACAAGGAGTTGCAGCGAAATGGTCATTTTCCTGTCTCTCCGCTGGAAAGAATTGCAAAACAAAGAAAATCCCTGTAAATTAATA
>OGGX01000120.1_pt1 | contig 67727 bp, 57 predicted proteins | sample 1571331 | NCBI WGS metagenome assembly OGGX01 (sample SAMEA2582056, study PRJEB24529) | metagenome | biome: Human gut stool | place: China | collected 2011
CCACATCCAGCTCCTCTAACTTAAGAATCTCGTCCAGATTGCCCAGGGATTCCATGGTCTCACAGTGGATAATAGTCAGAATCTCCTTGTTGGCCTTGTCAATATACTCCTGCTTATCCATCATTCCGTAATTGGCAGCCCTGTGGGTGGGCGCAAATCCCCTGTTTCCAAGAGGCGTATATCTTCCCGCATCCACCGCAATCCTGGCCTGCTCCGGTGTATCCACGTTCGGCGCATGATAACCCAGGGCTCCTGTATCCAGGGCCTGCATAATGTTCACCGCCGTGGCTTCCCTGACCCGGACAATGGGCACGATTCCCGTCAGGTCTGAGGCCCTTACCAAATCCGTGATGGTTTCCGGGTTATATGAGACGTGTTCACTGTCTATAACAAAGAACTCCATCCCGCTGCATCCCAGAATTTCAATCACACTGGGATCCACTGTCTTTACAAAGGTTCCGATTACGGCTTCGCCGTTTTTCAGTTTCTGTTTTACTTTATTTTCCCTGACCATTTAATATCTTCCTCCCGTTTTTATCTGCGCGGCCTTTAATCCGGAAGCTGTAGAGCGTGGTGGAGGCTGCCAGATAAAGAATATCCATGTCCGGTCCCCCAAAGGCGCAGTTGCCGGTCTGCTCAGGAACCTTGATGATTCCCAGATAGTCCGCATTTTTATTAAAAATATGAATTCCGCCCTGGGCGCAGCAATACACGTTTTCCCGGCTGTCCGTCTTCATTCCGTCAGGCAGGCCCGCGCCCTCTCCCGTTGTCTCTGCCCATACAGCCCCGCCGCTTAAGGTGCCGTCCGCTTCCACCCTGAACTTACGGATGTGCTTTTTCGGCGAGTCATTGACATAGAGGAAGGCTTCATCCGTGGAAAAGCACAGGCCGTTGGGATTTTCAAAATCATCTGCCAGCAGCTTAAGCTCCCCTGTCCCCGGGTCAAAGGAGAACACGCCCTGGAAATCCAGTTCCTGGGGCCTCTCAAGTCCCACCCGGGACGGATTCCTTCCAAATCTGGGGTCCGTAAAGAAGATAACCCCGTCGCTTCTGACCACCACATCGTTGGGACTGTTAAGCTCCTTATCCCCATAATGGCTTACCAGCACTTCCAGGTTTTCCCCCTGGTCATTGGTCCTGGATATGCAGCTTCGCACATGCTCACAGACAATGATGTTGCTATCCATGTCATAGGCATTTCCATTGGCCTTATGTGTATCTTCCCGCAAAAGCCTTACCGTTTTGCCCTGTTCCAGACGGTAAGTCCTGCTCTCCGGGATATCGTTAAAGGTCAGGCATCCTGTAACATCGTTCCATATAGGGCCTTCGATGAATGTAAAGCCGGAACAGACCGTCGCAAGGTCCTGTTTCACATCCACCACATCGAAAAACCGTTCATCAAAACTCTCATAGGAAAGTCCCACTTACACCGCCTCACATTCTACTGTATCACAACCGGCTCAATGTCCAGCAGACTGCACAGATTGATAAGTTCCTTTTTATAATGGCCCGCCACGCCGCTGATGTGGTTGGAGTTGAATCTGTCCACAAATTTCTCAATATCAAAATCCGCTTTCATAAATGCAACCGGAAGCTGATGCACGCCTCTTGCTTTCACAAAGGCATCCAGAATCTCCTTGGACGGATCCACAAACTCTGTCTCAATAATAAACATCTGGTACTTTCCATCCACCCTGCAAAGCCTTGCCATAGTCATCTCGCCCGCGCTCGGCACGGTAAAGGTGACAGCTCCCCCGGAAGGCCTGTTTGCCCTGCGCAGCTCGATGTTCTTCATGTTCCTGCATCCGTCGCAGCACCGGCCCGCATAGTAGGTGCACATGGAACCGCAGTTTGGAAGGTATATAAGCTTTTCCTTGTATCCCACATGGCTCACATCCGCGAACATGGTGGGCATTCCCCCGGAGATAAGTTTTAACATCTCCATGGTCAGGGCTCCGTCCGCATCAGCCTCACAGGAAATAGGGAATGGGTCGAACTCCCCGTCCGCATCGTATCCGCCGTTGAGCAGGGCTGTGGATATGCACTGGGGCGCCCGGAAATTGGTCAGGTCCGGCATACATTTAATGGCGCCGAAGTCCAGATGGCGCTCTGCGATAATGTCCTTGGTGGCCAGGTAACAGGCAACCTGGTATTTTAACCGCTCCTCCGTCAGCTTCTCATCATACCTGACCGCTCCCACGCTGTCCGTCAGCCACTTAAACGCTGCCTCAATCCGCTCCGCGTCAACAGCCTCCGCCCTGCGTATGATTTCCTCATGGTCAATGTGGTCGCTGTCAATCTGAAACAGTTTCTTCCACTGCATGGGATCAAAACTTCCCGTGTCAATGCCCAGGGAACGGCCTCCGATAAAGCCGAATATCCTGCCCTGCAGCTTTCTCACAGCGGCAGCGGCCCGTATGTAAGGCATCATCTTGGTATCAAACAGATTCGGGTGCTCATCCGTAAAATCCTGCTGTATCCGAAGATGTTTGTAGCCTATCTGGTTTAACGCTCCTCCTGAGCCCAGGAATCCTACGGTTCCATGGGTTCCGGGATCGTCATTGGAGAGAAGTATGGTGGGAAGGCCCATATTCAGCACTCCCCGGACCACTCCGTTGGGCCAGGTCCAGCAGGGGATATTGGCAATAAATACTTCCACCCCCTTCTTCTTAAGCTCATCTGTCTGACGGTCAATATCCTGGGGAGAACGTGCCACTGTGTCAAAGGTATGCAGCTCCATCTCATAGTCAGCAAAGTATTCAACGGTCCGTTTTATCCTGGCTGCTGTCTTTTCCTCGTAAAGCACCTTGTACTCATGTTCTCTTGCATCGCTAAAGGTAATCATGCCGACTTTCGGCAACCCCATTTTCTTCACCTTTTATTCCTCCTCTACTTTTGCTCCAGCTCCATAAGCTTCTCATACTGTTCATCCGTAACCGTCTTGTAACCCGGTACCGGGAATGCCTGGAAGCTTCTGCCGCCGTCAATGTATATGGACTGTCCGTACACGAAATTGGAATCATCGCAGGCCAGGAACACGGCCAGCCTTCCGCATTCATTAGGAGTTCCGATCCTGCCTATGGGCGTCCTGGAAATCACCGTGTTAAACAGCTGTTCATCCGATCCAACACGCCTCATAAGCTCACTCTCAATGGGACCCGGACAGATGGCATTTACCTTGATGTCATAGGGAGTGAGAGCCACAGCCTGTACCTTGGTCAGCTGGCTGACTCCGCCCTTGCTGGTGGTATAGCACATCTGGCTGTCCAAGGCCAGGTAAGCGTTCACAGAAGAAATATTGACAATGGCTCCGCCCTGCCCCTGCTTTACCATCTGCCTTGCCGCCAGCTGGCCTCCAAAGAACAGTCCCTTCAGGTTGACGCCCAGAATCCTGTCATACTGTTCTTCCGTGATGTGCAGGTAGTGGGTCTTGTCAGGATCATTGATTCCCGCGTTGGCCACAAAAATATCCAGCCTTCCGTACTTCTTTACTGTCTCGTCCACCAGCATCTGGTTATCCTCGATAGATGAAACATCGGCCTGCAGGTACAGCACCTCTCCCAGCTTTCCCAGCTCTTTTGCCGCCTTCACGCCCTCTTGGGCGTTTCTGGAACAAATGGTGATTTTTGCGCCTTCCTTCAGATACTCTTCCGCGATTCCATATCCGATTCCCTTTGTACCGCCGGTGATAATGGCAACTTTATTTTCCAGTTTCATATTGTATCCTCTCCTTATATTATGTGTTCAGATAAATCACTCTTGGATTATGGTCAGCGGAGCCTGGATGTCATATTCCTTCTTAAGCTCTGCCAGTTCCTCGTAGGTGGTCACCGGAATGGGAAGACCGTTCTGACGTCTCTCCTGTTCCTTACGGTACTCAATCTCGCCCGGCAGAAGCATCTGAGCCCCTTCCTGCCACATGGGCGTTGCCTTCAGCTGGTCCTTAAACTGCGCCATGCGCTCCTTCATCTGTTCCTTTGATATAATCTTGGAGATATCCATGGCGATAAAGAAATGGCCGGTCAGGCTTGGGTCCTTGGGATTGGCGTACATGCTCTTCATATCCTTCGAGAAAACGCCTCCTGTTATCAGGCCGGATAATATGTCCACCACATAGGATAAGCCCAATCCCTTGTGTCCGCCCATGGGCAGCAGATATCCGTCAAAGGCTGCCTGGGGATCATCGGTGGGACGGCCGTTCTTATCAGTTGCCCAGTCCATAGGAATCTTTTCCTTCTTCTTGATTGCCAGGGTAAGCTTGCCGCCGGCCACCACGGAAAGGGACATATCCAGCACAAATGGGAATTCGCCGTATGTAGGGATGCCGAAGGCAATGGGATTGTTTCCTGTCACCGGAACACTGGCTCCCGGAGCCACAATCAGAGGTTTTACATTGGTCATGGCAATTCCAATCATGCCCCGCTCAGCCGCCATGCGGGCATAGAGGGCGCCTGCTCCAAAGTGGTTGCTGTTGATGACGCCGCAGGCCGCTATGCCGCTTACAGCAGCGTGGTCCATGGCGCGCTCCATACCTGCCCTGCCGCCGATGAATCCGGCTGCCGCGTCCACGTCCAGGACCTCAAGGCATCCCTCGCCCCGCACCACCTTGATCTGAGGGTTGGTGTTAATGGCCCCATTTAACATTCTCTTAAAATAAGCCGGAACCCGAATCACGCCATGGGAATCAATTCCCCAATAATTGGTATTTACAAGACATTCTGCATGATACTTCGCATCTGGTTCGCTCATTCCGGCCTTCTGGAATAATTCCTGCGTAAACGCAGTCACGGTTTCACCGCGCATCAATACTGTATTGCCCACTGTTTTTCCTCCTGATTACTTGTTTTTATCTGTATTTTCCAATTATGTATACCTATTCATTTTATTTTTATATTTAAGCTGTATCTTCCGTTTTTTTAACTCAAAGTATTAAAACTGTTGTTTTTCGGAATATACAACTTTGTTTTTTACTGTTTTTGAATACGTATACATTTGTTTGTAAACTCATTATATTCCCAATGCCGCCTGTTCGTCAATGTATTTTTTAACTTTTTAAGTATTTTAGTTATTTTACTCAAACTATCATTACATTTATTGTACACTTCTAACAATTTCTCTTTGGTATTTTTTGAATTACAACGCAGCTGCTGCATTATAAATCGTATTCACCCATATTTTCCCTTTGTTACCTTGCAAATAACCATAATTTATGGTACTGTTAACTATATTCAGTGCGGTTACCGCACATATTCAGCACACCAAGGAGGATTTTTCTTATGAAAAGCTCTGATTCTGGCGACAGCATCCAGAATACCGGCAAGCGCGCAAATGGGCGCGGCCACAATACCTCCATCGACGTGGCAAAGCTGGCCGGCGTATCCCAGGCCACCGTATCAAGGGCCTTCAATCCCGCCTCGAAGATGAATCCATCTACGCGCCAGCGGGTTCTGGACGCTGCCAGCGCCTTAAAATACGCCCCTGACGCGATTGCCAGGAGTCTTATATCCAACAGCACCAACATTGTGGCCGTCATTATGCAGAACACCACCAATCCATTCTACGCAACGGTCTTAAGCAAGCTTTCTATCCGGCTGCGCTCCATGGGCAAGCAGATCCTGTTTTTTTATCTGGACGATGAAGGCCATATGAAGGACCTAATCCACCAAATCCTGCAGTACAGGGTGGACGGCATCCTGATCACATCCGTGACCCTGACATCCGATCTGGCCGATACCTGCGTGGACTTCGGGGTTCCTGTGGTTCTGTTTAACCGCTATATGAATACCCCTGGAATCCAGGCTGTCTGCTGCGACAACGTACAGGCAGGGCGCGACTGCGCGGATTACTTTTTCATGAAGGGCTACCGCAGCTTTGCCTTTATAGGAGGCCACGACGAGGCTTCCACCAGCCACGACCGCCGCAGAGGCTTTGTGTCCCGTCTGGAGGAGCGGGGAATTCATGACTGCTCTGTCATCAACACCCCGTTTACCTACGAAGGGGGCAGGGATGGTTTCAGAAGGCTTCTGGAGCAGGAAGGAACATGCCCCAAAGCCCTGTTCTGTGTCAGCGACCTGGTCTGCGCCGGAGTCCTGGACTGCGCCCGGTTTGAATACAATCTGAAGGTGCCGGAGGACGTGGCAGTCATAGGCTTCGACGATATAGAGCTGGCTTCCTACAACTCCTACAGCATCACTTCCTTTGTCCAGCCCATGGACAGCATGATTGACAGAGTATTGGATTTGCTGCTGTCAGAGAAGCAGCCCTCGGAATCCACCAATCTGACGCTTTTCCCCTGCACCTTAAAGACCAGGGGCACCGCATGACACGCCGCTGTTTAAGCAGCGTTCCGCCTCACTGCTCCGTGTTGGATAGCCTGCATGCATCTGCATAAATGTGGCCGTATTCTGTTAAATGAATGAGCGCGGATTAGAACAACGCAAAAACGGCGGCTTTGATTTGTCAAAGCCGCTGTTTCATATCCGGTTCTGTTGCTGTCAAATCACTCCCATCGCCTCAGGCAGCGCCATGGATATCTGTGGTATGTATGTTACCAGCATCAGAAGCGCCACCATGACCACGATCCACGGCCATATCTTCCGCGCCAGCTTATCAAAGGATATCTCCCCCACCTGACAGGCCATGAACAGATTGGCTCCCAAAGGCGGAGTGATAAAGCCGATGGACAGGTTCATTACCACGATGATTCCGAAATGGATGGGATTCACTCCCAGCCTGGTCACAATCGGAAGCAGGATGGGCGTCAGGATAATGATGGCCGCATTGGTCTCCATGAAGGTGCCCACAATCAAGAGCAGTACATTGATGAGAAGCAGCACCAGAATCTTGCTGCTGGTCAGTCCCAGAATGGCATCCGCAATCATGACCGGCACCTGGGTAATGGTCAGGATGCGTCCGAAGCCGGTGGATATGCCTATGATGAGCAGTACCGGCGCGCACATCAGTACGGAACGGTACATAATATAAATCAGGTCCGACGGTTTGATCTCCCTGTATATAAAGAGTCCCACAATCACACCGTACACGCCTGCTATGGCCGCTGCCTCGGTGGGTGTGAATACGCCGCCGTAGATACCGCCCAGGATAATAACAGGAATCATCAGACCAGGAATGGCCTTCAGTATAATCTGCCATATCTCTCCCGGAGTATACCGCTTATCTTCCCCTTTATACCCATGCCTTCTTGAATAGAATACTGAGTACAGAATCAGGCCAGCCCCAATAAGAAGCCCCGGCATGATTCCGGCCATGAACAGGCCGCTGATGGAGGCGCCTGCCGCTACGGCATAGACCACCATACAGACGCTTGGCGGAATGATTACGCCCACGGTTCCTGCGGTTGCCACCAATGCGCTGGAATACCCCTTGTCATAGCCATTCTTCACCATGGCCGGAATCATGATAAGTCCGATGGCTGCCACGGCCGCAGAGCCTGTGCCCGCGATAGCGGCAAAGAACAGGGATGTGACAATAGTCACAATGCCCAATCCGCCTGTAAACCGGCCGGTGAATACCCTCGCCAGGTCTATAAGGCGCCTGGAAATACCGCCCTTCCCCATAACCTCCCCGGCAAATGTAAACAAGGGAACCGCCATCAGAGGAAAGGAATTCAGTCCCTGTATCATGGATTGTACAAAGGTGGTCATGCTGATACAGTCCATGGTCCGGATGGTGGTCAGGGAGGCCAGCCCCAGGCTGACGCCAATCGGGATGGAAAGCAGCAGAAACAGAATCAACGATACGAACAATAAGATTGCAACCATAAGCCTTTATTCCCCCTTCTCCAACAGTTCCGCCGCCTCTTTTTCCGCCAGTTCCAGGACATCCTTTACCTTGGGTTCAAAGCAGATCCGGTTGTTCTCATAATAATCGCCGTCGTAGTTCACAAACCGTTCCAGATCATCCCCCCAGTGCCGGAATTTCCACACCAGGATCTGGATGTTGCGCACCACCATCATAAAGAAGCCCAGCATTCCGGCCAGATAAAGGGCGTTGTAGTTCCACGGAACAGCTGTCAGCATATCCTGAAAACGCCATGCGTCAGAACAAAGCTGCACCATTGCCCTCAGCCCGCCTGCGGAAAATACGAGAAAGAGGACATCGCATAAAATCAGAATGGCTTTCTGGGTCCGGACCGGGAACAGCTCCCTGAAAAAGCCCACCCGCACATGGCGGCTTCCCCTGGTCAGATAGCCAAAGCTGGAAAAGGACATCCATACAAACAGCAGCCTGGCCACTTCCTCGCCCCAGGAAAATCCTGTTTTAAAGATAAACCGCAGCACCACCTGCACAGTAACCAGCAATATCATCAGGGAGAAAAAGAGTACCATGAGGATTGCCTCAAAATTCACATCCAGCCATCTCAATGTTTTTTTCATTTTACTCCTCCCCCTGCTCCCGCCGCTCAGCCGCCACGGCAGCCATCAGCATGTTATATGTATCCTCTCCGCAGTTGGCTATGATATCGCCCTTAATGGACGCGTTGATTTTCTCGCCCAGCTGTCTCCTGACAGAGATATCCACGTCGTTGACAGGAAAACCTGCGTCCTCAAGCTGCTTAAGTATCTCCTCCTCGCTCTGGTCCGCCAGTTCCCAATTATAATCAATGGCCTCCTGAGCGCACTCCATGATAAATGCGCGGTCGGAATCCGACAGGGAGTTCATGAAATCCTCATTGGCATACCACAGGAAATTCGTGAACACATGCCTGGTCAAGGACCAGTACTTTTGTGCCTCGTAAAATTTCTCAGTATAGAAGCTGGTGGTGGCGCATTCCTGACCGTCAATCAATCTCTGCTGGAGGGACGTAAACAGTTCGTTCCAGCTGACGCTGGTGGTGTTGACTCCCACGGACTCCCACGCCTTAATCTGCAGCGGATTATAGCCGCGGATTTTCAGGCCCTTTAAGTCCTCCTCAGTCTGTATGGGACGCTTGCTGTTGGAGAAATTGCGGAAGCCCAGCTCCATATAACCGATTCCCGTAAGGTTCATCCGTTTTAAGGGCTCCATCATTTTCTTTCCAGCCTCGCTCTCAAACACCCGCTTTGCGTGGGCCGTGTCGTCAAACATGTAAAAGCTCTCCCATGCGGCGAATTCCGGCATGGCCCTTGTAAAGTTGCTGGTGGTGGAGCCGCTCATTTCGATATCCCCGCGCCTGCACTGTTCAAATGTATCCTGGACACTGCCCATCTGTCCCCCCGGGAATATAACCACCTCCATATGCCCCTCAGACCCTGTCTCCACCAGATCCTTGAACTTCAAAAACGCCTTGTGCAGCGGTGTGTTTACATTATTGTCATGGGCAATCCTGATTGTGATCACATCTGATTTCTCCGTCTGGGCGCATCCGGTGAGCGCAAACGCGCTCACCGTCAGAATACAGACAAGACCCATGGCTGCTTTTATGCGCCATCTATCCATAAGATACCTCCTCCCATCTTCGTCCCCTCTGCTGCTTATGCTTCCAGTACCTCTAAATCACATTCCTTTGCAAATGCCTTTACCTCCTCCACGTAATCCCCATATACGAGAGCGAAGTGATGTCCCACGAACTTCTGGCACTCATGGAACCGTTTTGCGTCCTTCACCGTGTAGCGCACCGCGTGCTTGCATTCAGGTGTAAGATAGTCGTCGCATCCGTTGATGGTGCCTTTTGCAACCATAATTTTCTTCATATCCGGGCTCATGTTAATCATGGTCAGCGTTTCCCCGTTATCCTTGGAGAAATCGTAACGCATGGTGGTCCCCCATGAATCCATTGTAAAGGAAACGAACTCCGTAGGCAGGGCGGGCTCGTCGTAACCCTTCATCTGGGCGCAGGCCACATCGTGAAGAGTCCTGCACTGGTTGGTGTTCTTATCCAACACCATGGTATTTCCCATGTAAGGAGCCTTTCTGGCAATGTTCATAAGAATGGTGATGGTCAGCACAGACCCCACGTCGCCGGCGCAGGCAGAGGCGATTCCCTCATCCTTAAACAGGGAATGGGCCAGGCAGAAGGTCAGCCTCCTGCGGTTCAGCTCCCTGGTGGCGCAGACCTCGAAGCAGGGGATGGTAAATGCATTGCAGTCGTAATGAGCCATCATTTTCTTAATAGTCTCATAAAACTCCGTATCATTGAGTATGTATTCAGCCGGCATATGTACGCCCTGGGATTCCTTTTCCAGCTTATCGGCCAGCGCTTTTGCCTCTGCCTTCTCCTCATCCGTCAGTGCGTCCAGCCACTGAAACACCTCATCCGAGTTCACATGGGAAAACCGCACCTTGAACTTCCTGGTGATATCCTCCAGGTTCAGGTAAGAACTCTGACATCCAAAGGTGAGCATAGCGCTCTTTAAGGGGAAGAATATCTTTGTGCAGGCCAGAGCCTTCTTTACTCTCAGGGCTGCAAATGTGCGGTTCATCTCCTCGAAATCCAGGAATGCATAGCCGGGTTTTCCCTCGGCAAACAGGTGGGCAGTCATATCCACATGGTCGCATTTGGATATGGCGGATTTATTAGGAGTATGGCCGATAGGTTTATCTGTCCGCTTAGACAGTTCAACCGCGAAGTAGGAAGAAATTCTCAGGCCGCGGATCAAATAGAAATCAGTCTTTGCATCGTCTTCCAGGGCCTTCTGAATCTGTTCCTCCTTAAGCGCGAAATCCTCATTCCAGAAAATAACCACCGGCTCCAGGAATTCCACATTGCGCAGGTCCGCTTCTTCCTCCATCTCCTTCTTGAAAATATCGAATTCCTTCTGAGTTACTTCCATGTCGGATTCCGTTGTCAGGGCATATCCCTCACCGTAACGGCACGGTCCCATATACGCATGTATATGATACATGGTAAATAAAATCGGTTTAACTGTCAACTTTACATTTAATGTACTCTTTTCATTAATCTTGCTCATAATCATTTCCCTCTCTTTATTAATTCATTTAATGTTTCTACTAATACAGTTACTTCTTCCCTGGTATTCTTTTTTCCCAGGCCGATCCGCACAACACTGTCCGCCCTGGGGCCTTCTATGCCCATGGCCCGGATCACATGGCTCCTGGCCCCCTTTTCGCAGGCCGAGCTGCCCGACAGATATATACCCCTCATACGCATCTCATGAAGCAGCTCCTCCGTGGCAAAGGGAAGCACCGATATATTCAGCACATAAGGAACCGCCCCCGAAGGGGAATTGATTACCACATCCTCCATCTGCCGCAGACAGTCCGTCAGGTACAGGTTCAGTTCCTTTACATGCTCCCAGTTCTCCCGTATATCCCGGAGGGCTTTTAAAGAAGCATGGCCGAAGGCTGCGATTCCCGGTACATTCTCGGTTCCCGGCCGCACCTTACTCTCCTGGGAGCCTCCAAAGCACAGGGGACGTACGTTTACGCCTTCCCGCACATAGATGGCCCCGCTTCCCTTTGGTCCATGAATCTTATGGGAGCTCATGGTAACCATGTCAGCCTTTATCCGGTTTAAGCTGAACAGAATCTTTCCGAATCCCTGCACGCAGTCGCAATGCACCAGGACATCCGGATTTTTCCGTTTCACACCCCCGGCAATTTCTTCCACAGGAAGGCGCTCTCCTGTCTCGTTATTTACCGCCATGACCGACACCAGCAGAGTATCCTGATTCACTGCATGAATCACATCATCCGCCTGTATCCTCCCGTCCCTGGGCCGGATAAATACTACTTCGTATCCATCCTCTTCCAGCGACCTGCAGGATTCCAGGACAGAAGAATGTTCGATGGCAGTGGTAATTATCCTGCCCTTGTTTCTCCCCTCTCCCCGGGCAGCCAGGACGCTTCCCCTGATGGCCAGGTTATTGGCCTCAGTGCCTCCTGATGTAAAGAAGATCTGCCTGGTAGGGGCGCCTATGACCTGGGCTACCTGCTGCCTGGCTGCTGTCAGCCGCCCCAGCGCATCCCTTCCAAGCAGATACGGGGATGATGGGTTTCCGTAAACCTCAGTCATCACTTCACAGGCAGTCATGGCCACATCCTTGTCAACCTGTGTGGTGGCGCTGTTGTCCAGATATATCATATCTTTCTTCACCTCTTTCCACTTTATATGGTTTGTATATATCCTCCCTCCGCACACCGCATTATTTTCTGCTGCTTATTATGTATGATTGTTTTCTGAATACGTATACATTTTATTGGTAAAAATTAGGCATTATCGCAATTAAACCCCAGTACATCTATATGCTTTTTATTGCTTTTGCCTTTTGTTTTCATCTATTTTATTAATACGTATTCACTTTCTATGCACTCATTATAAAAGCTCTCAAACTGTTTGTCAATTTTTTTTTATTAAATTATCTTTTTTTGTGCAAGCCTCACAAATTTAATATAGTAATTTAGTAAATATGGAGAAAATCAAAAATCACCCCGGCATAGAACAAAAACCGTTCTGTGCCGGGGCCTGTTAAGGCGCTCCCACTGCCGCAAAGAAATATCACAGCTGTATCAGAGCCTTAATGCATCCATCCCTCCGCTGTGTAAATACGTCAACCGCCTCTCTCATATCCTCCAGGGCAAAGCGGTGGGTTATCATGGGCAGCGGATCTGCAATTCCCATTTTCATCATCTGCATCACCTGTTGGTGGCTGTTGGGATTTCCTCTGCTGCCGCACAAGGTCAGTTCATTCCACATGATGGCTTTCATGTCAATCCCGTAAGAGGATTTGCGGGGCGAGGACAAAAGGGCAATCCTTCCGCCCCGCTTCACCCCTGCGATGCAATTGCGAAAAGACAATTCTGTTCCGGCGCACTCAATCACCTGGTCCGCCCCTATTCCGCCGCTTATGCTGTGAATCCGCTCTCCAATGTCCTCTGCCGTATAATCAAGAACCACATCCGCGCCCATCTGCTTTCCCCGTTCCAGCCTGTCTCCCCTGCCGCACAGTATAACCCGGCTGCCCATTGCCTTTGCCAAAAGCATGGCAGACATGCCCACCGGACCGCAGCCCATGACGGCCGTGAGCCCTCCGGGCCTGATTCCCACTGATTCAATCCCATGAAGGGCCGTGGCCATCGTATCTGCCATGGCACCGTGTTCACAGGTCAGGCCGTCGGGAATATGATGGACGGCCCGTATGTGATAGACACAGTATTGGGCATAGCATCCCTGAGCGGTAAATCCATACTGCTTATGCCCCTGCTCCCTGATACCGAAATTAAGGCACAGGTTATACCGCCCCATCCTGCAGTTGGCGCAGTGTCCGCACCCAAGATGGGCCTCTGCCGCCACCATATCCCCTGGTTTAAAATCAGTCACGCCGCTTCCCACGGTTTCCACCACGCCGGCTCCCTCATGGCCCGGTATAAAAGGCATGTAAGCGGGCAGTCCGTCCTTCAGGCTCTCTCCCGCCAGAAGGGGCGGATCTGATCCGCAGATTGCCACGGAATGCATTCTTACCAGTACTTCCTGAAAGCCGGGAACCGGCTTTTTTACATCCTCCACGCCGTATTCCCCCGGCGCCCTCATAACCAATGCCTTCATAAGTTATCCTTCTACCTTCTGTTCTTCATGTTGTCGGCCACCACTGCTATTACTATAATGGCGCCCTTGAAAATCTGCTGCAAATACGGTGATACCATCATTAAATCCAGGCCGTTTTGCAGAACGCCCATTATAAGCACTCCGCCCACAACGCCCATCACATTGCCGGACCCTCCGGTCATGCTGACGCCTCCGATTACCGTGGAGGCAATGGCATCCATGTGATACTCGATTCCGTTGGTGGCTGAACCCGAGCTTACACGCCCGGTAATCAGGATGCCGGAAATGGTGGCAAACACACTCATCAGCAGAAATACCTTGATTCTGGTCAAATCAACGTTAATGCCGCAAACCCTGGCCGCTTCCTGGTTGCCTCCCAGTGCATAAATTTTCTTGCCAAAGGCCGTCTTTTGCAGCATGATGCTGACCACTGCGGCACATATAATGAATACAATTACTAATACCGGGATTCCCATAAGCTTCTTGCTTCCCAGCCACTCTATCTCAGGCCGTATGCCGCTGATAGGCTGGCCCTTTGAGACAATCAAAGCCAGGCCCTTTGCCACGCTCATCATGCCAAGGGTAGCGATGAAAGAAGGAATCCTCATTTTCGCGGTCAGGACACCATTTACCAGACCGCAGCACAAACCTGCCAGCAGAGGCATCAGGAAAGCCAGAACCAGCGGACATTCCCTGCTGGCAAAGTAAGCGCATATAACGGATGTAAGCGCAATCTGCGGTCCTCCCGAAATATCAATATCGCCAATCAGTATCACCAGCATCATGCCCATGGTGAGAATCCCTACCAGTGATATCTGGCGCAGCATATTCACAAGATTTCCCGGTTTTATAAACTGCGGCTTAATCATTGTCAGAACAATCATGAGCGCAATCAGTATCAGTATAATACTGTATTTTTTGATTAAGCGGCTGGCTGCGGCCCTTTCTTTATTTTCCATTTTAATGTTTCCTCCCTTCATCTTCCCCGAATGCAATCTGCATCAGAAGCTCCTGCGTGGCGTCTTCCCTTCCAATCTCACCGGCCTTGCGGCCTTCGTGCATAATGACAATGCGGTCGCTCATGCCCAGGACTTCTGGCATCTCCGAGGATACCAGAATGACTGCAGTGCCGTTTTTGTTCATTTCACCTAGCAGGCGGTGGATTTCCGCCTTTGCATTTACATCAATCCCCCTGGTAGGCTCATCCACAATCAGAATCAAGGGGGCATTGATCATCCATCTTCCCATCAGAACCTTTTGCTGGTTGCCGCCTGAAAGCAATTCAATATGCTGCTCCATAGAGGGTGTTTTAACCGCCAGTTTGGCCCGCATGGATTCCGTATGGGCCTTAATCCGGTTAAAGTCCAGAAACATCCCCTTTTTCTGGAGTTCCAGATTCGACATAATCATATTGTCAGTGATATCCAGGGGAAGAAAGCATCCGCTGGCCTTTCTGTCCTCTGTCAGCAGGCCGATGCCAAGGGCGATGGCATCATGCGGATTCCTTATATGTACTTCCTTTCCCCGGATAAATACCCTGCCCTCCGTATGGGGACGCAGGCCGAACACCGCTTCTAAAAGCTCGCTTCTGCCCGACCCAATCAGTCCTGTAAACCCTAACATTTCCCGCTCATGCACGCAGAAGGATACGTCAAAGAACCGTTTTCCGTCAGAAAAATGTTCAACTCTCAGCAATTCCTCTCCCGGCTCGTAATATACTTTGGGGAACATTTCCGTCAGTTCCCTTCCTACCATGAGAGAAATCAGCTTATTGTTATCCAGGTCAGCAGTCAGGTCCCCTCCTACCAGCTCTCCATCTCTGAGGACCGAAATCTCATCTGTTATCTCAAACACTTCCGACATCTTATGTGTAATATAAATAATGGTCACGCCCTCTTCCTTCAACATTCTTATTATGTTAAAAAGGCTTTCCACTTCCTTGTCTGCAATTGCAGATGTAGGCTCATCCATTATGATCAGCTTGGAATGAAATGATATAGCCTTTGCGATTTCCACCATCTGCATATTTCCCACGCTGAGTTCCCTCATCAATATGGTGGGGCTCAGCTTAAGCCTCAGCCTGCCTAACAGACGGGCTGCCATCTCATTCAATTGTTTGTGGTCAACAAATCCCCATTTATTCTTTGGTTCTCTTCCCAAAAAGATATTCTCCGCCACCGTCATGTCCGGAATTGGGCTCATTTCCTGGTGAATCATGGATATCCCCGCTTCCAGGGCATGATAGATTGTCTTTAGCTCCAATGGTTTTCCATCAAATATCATTGTCCCCGATGTGGGTGTATAGATTCCCTGAAGGATTTTCATAAGAGTGGATTTACCTGCCCCATTCTCCCCCATAAGGCCATGCACCACCCCTTTGCGCACCTTAAAGGTAACATCCTTCAACGCTTTGACTCCTGGAAACTCCTTTGTTATGTGGTTCATTTCCAGAATGTATCCGGTATCACTGCCCATTTGTTTTCCTCCCTTCTGTCCGTTTCCAAAATCTGAATGGATGGGCGCCTGCCAAGCGCCCTCTTCTATTTTTGCTACTTCTGGGAATACTGCACATAATCATCAACATTGTCCGCTGTCACAAGTTCAAAGGGAATCATGATCTTGCTCTCCGGCTTCTCCCCGTGAATATACTGCAAAGCTGCCTCCAGCGCTTCCTCTGCCTGGCGGTCGGGATTCTGGAATACGGTGGCAGCAATCTTGCCGTCCCTGACCGCATTGATTCCATCCGGATCCCCGTTGACGCCGCAGACAATAATATCATCGCTTTTGCCCGCCTGCTCTACTGCCAGCTGCGTACCCATGGCCATATCATCGTTCAGACACAGAATTGCATCTATATCTGTTCCGGACTGCAGCCATGTCTCTACAAGCTGAAGCGCTTTGTCTCGTTTCCAGTCGCCGGCGCCTTCAATCACCACCTGCATATCCGGATACATTTCACCTAAGGTTTCTACAATTGCGTCACGCCTGATAAACTGGTTCTCCTGGCCCATAATTCCGTTTACAATCGCTACATTGCCTTTTCCTCCTGTCTTTTCCCCTGTAAACCGGGCCAGCAGAGAACCGGCCACTGCGCCGTCCGCACCCACAAAACTGTCACAGTTTTCAAATATGCGGTTAAAGGCAATAAGGGGCACCCCCGCCTCCTTGCAAGCCCTCACAATGGGTTCTGACTGCTTGGCATCCACTGCCAGGCAGATAATGGCCTGGGTGCCGTTGAGAATCTGATTCTCCACCTGGCTGATCTGCGTGTTGGCATCCTGCTTGGAGTCCAAATATGTAATGTGGATTTTATCCTTATGCTCTTCCTCGTATTTTTTCATGGCATTCATCACAAAAGATGCAAATGTATTGTCAAAGGTTTCAATGATGACAGAAACCTCAGCCGGTTCTCCAGAAGTCCCGCCCGGTCCCTCTTCACCATTTCCGGCGGCAGGTGCATTGGCTGTTTCTGCCACTTTGTCCGCGGCTTCCAGGCTGCCGCTCTCTGCGCTGCCGCATCCTGTCAGGATACATCCCGCCATCATTGTGGCCGCCAGCAAAATGCTCACTATTTTTCCTGATACAATTCTTCCCTTTAACATGTTATTTCTCCTTTTTACTATTTTATTTACGGTTTGTATGAATACGTATTAATGGTTTTGGCCTAAAAAAATAAACTTTGATACATTTCTTTGGTATGCAAAGAATCATTTTAAAAACCACATACAGATTAACATGGTTTTAAGGATATTTATTCTTGTCATTTGTTGTCATTTTTTACATTGTCCCCAAGTTTTTGCCATGGTTTTGTCATTTCTTCTAATTTTTCCTCCTTTTTTCGTTAATTTTTTGTTAATTATACGTATTCATTTCATGGACACATTGTAAGTCCCGCAAACTTTAAAGTCAACTGTTTTTTTGATCCGTCCTTTATTTCGTGTATATTATTCAAAATTACGTACTTAATTTTGTGCACTTTTAATTGAGAATGGGGATTCATTTCCGTGACAACCAGATAAAACCGCGAGAATTTGCAGCTTCAGATAAAAGTAAAATGACCAGTCGGGGAACTGGTCATTTTAGGAGAAGGTATTTCGTTTCTTATGGGGTGTAACAAAAACTATATAATGTATTGGGGGGGTTTACGTTAATTATAATAGCATACGCTATCCAAAAAGTGTGCACAAAGTTTGCAGAATGAAAAAAACTATTTTATGCATTCTTACAACGGTCTTGTGAAAATGAAAAAAAATAATTCCTTACAGGTCTATGAACACAGCACTATGACCCGGTTAGGAGCTGTCTGTGGCGGTATGCTCTTTGTGGCAGCCGCATAATATACCAGCAGGAAATGATTTGCCGGGAAACAGAAATATGGCTGGCCGTTTAAGGTTGACAAAACTGTGGACTGATACAGGTTCAGCTTCAGCGATTGATCAGAGGCAGTGAGGGTTTCATCAAACCAGGAAAGGTTTACATCCTCCTCCGGCCTGACTACGGCGATTAAATCAGCCTGGTATTGAGGCGGGTAGATGAGGGGGACCGGCAGGGTGTTGTCATAAAACGCAGCCACACGCATACCTGGCATCAGGCGCATGGTGTCCACCACAAAGGTGTCATCGGATAGAATCATGTTGACGGGCTGTCCCTCAACACTGAGGGTTATAACCTGGGTACAGCAATCCCCTTCCTGTGTGGAAATGTTGGTAATGACCCCAACTACGGGAGTCAGATTTTCATATTTCATAAAAAAATATCCTTTTTTAATTATCATATGCCGGGATAGTAAAAAGAATCCAGAAAGTTGAATAAAAAGGAGGAGGCCGGAAGGATTTCATCCCTCCGGCCGAGTATTATGAAAAAAAGTTTAATTAGCATTAGCTCTTTACATAAATTAGTATATCCATAAAATGTGAGGAGAATTTTATGATTCTGTAACGGATTTATGAGCAGAATGTGAGAAGTTTGTGAATAGACAGGCCGGGCTGAGCATTATGCTGATTAGGGCCTGATTACGGCCGTTATAGCTGTTATGCTATTGTTAATTTTCCTCCATTGTCTTGCAATAAGACAGAATTGTGATAGACTGGATTCAGACCATACATAAAAAAAGGAGGTACAACATGAAATTTTATATTTGTAATCACTGCGGCAATATAATTGCCTATGTGAAGAGCAGCGGTGTCCCGGTTGTCTGTTGTGGGGAAAAGATGCAGGAACTGGTTCCAAACACCACAGATGCAGCAGTTGAAAAGCATGTGCCTGTCATTCAGATAGATGGGTCTAAGGTCACTGTCACAGTAGGCTCAGCCGAGCACCCCATGATTCCGGAACACTATATCCAGTGGATTGCTCTGGCTACCAGACAGGGAAATCAGAGAAAAGAGCTGCAGCCGGGACAGAAGCCGCAGGCAGAGTTTATGCTCTGTGAAGGAGATGAGGCAGAGGCTGCATACGCATATTGCAACCTGCATGGTTTGTGGAAGGCAGAACCTTAATCTGACTCTGCCGGGAACCTGCCGGAATTTCTATCCAAAAGGTGTGCAGAGCTGTCTGGCGCAGCATAATACGAACGGACATAACCGGGAATAAACGAACATAACCGGGAGTAAACAGACATAACCGGGAGTAAACAGACATAGCCGGGCATAGACAAACATAGACAAACAGCATTTTGGCCGATACGGCACGAAATGCTGTTTGTTTTATATACGCGTATTGCCAGCCTGTTCTTTGCTATTCTTTGGGAGTTTCATACAGAATGACGATATCCCCATCAACAAACCCTGCACCGATTCCCTGATACGCCTTTAACCTGCCGGAGTATGTTCCATTTGCCAGATAAGCACGTATTGTATGTACCGTATCCTCCAGCACCTGCTGCCAGCCGGTATTTTGTACCCAGTGGAGAGTGCTGTCACGGGAAGTAAATACTTCATCACAGGCCCAGTCCGGGTCATACGCGTCGAAGCTGCGGGTTCCGGTGAACTCCATGGACCAGCAGCTGTCTCCATCATCATAGAGATTAAAGTTGACGGCAATGATTTCCTCCGGCAGGGGGCCGGCCATTATACGGTCAAGCCACGGTATGAATGATTGCATAAAAATGCCGCCTTTTATACGGTCTTGCGGTCCATTCAGCAGGAGATGCAGAATTTCCTGTTGGCTGCTCAAACTATCATAATCCCCCATCAGCAAATTGGGATAATGATATACAACACCACGGCATTGGTTTTTCTCCAGTGCGTCTATCAGGGAGTCCATGCCATATTCCTTAGCAAAATCTGCAAATACCTGAATCCTGGTTTTTTGCAAGATGGCAGCACCGCAGGGGAACTGAGGACATTCCCAGCATCCCTCCCATCTGTTTTTTATGCAGCAGTTAAACGGTTTGCAGGTTTCTCTGCCCGGGCAGCCGCCGCTGCGGCAGCCAGGACAAAGAACATTTTCGCTGCACACACAGCAGGCAAGCCCGCAGTATGCAATGCCCTTTTCTCTTTCCATGAATACACCTCACCTGTTTATCTGAAACTTATTTTTACTATGTGCAACTTTTATGAAAGCTCTCCCGTCTAATTGTATGAACCCGTATGGAACTTAAAATAATTAAGACGAAAAGGAGATTTACCATGAAAAAACATTTAGTTGTCATTACCATCTGTACACTGGCTCTTGCAAACGCAGTTCCCGCAATGCCTGTGTATGCTGCATCCAAAAAACCCGCGGCTGCTTATTCCGCAAAGCAGAGACGGGAGGGACAGAAAAAAATCAAGGACGCGGCTTCCAGGATAAAATCCGCATTTAAGAAACAAGACCTGAATGCATTGGCGGATTTATGCAGCTTTCCTCTTATCATATCATATGCATCCGGCGAATTGACTGAACTTAAAAGCAAGTCAGAGCTGCTGGCGCTGGGGACCGGTCCCGTTTTCACAGAGGGAATGAAGTCTGCCATCGCATCCACAGATGTTTCAAAGTTAAAGGAAGTGGGGAATGCAGGAGTACAGATGGGCGGCGATGCAGGTCTGAGCCTGTTTAAATTTGGAGGAAAATGGAAGATCAACAACATATATAGTGATTACAACAGCCAGGCTGGCAGTGATTCAGGGGCCCTCAAAATTGGAAACCTGGAAGAAGCAGCCACTACAGTCCAGAAATGCTTTTCGTACAGAGATATTGAAACTCTTTCCAGGATTTGCAGTTATCCGGTGAATGTAATTTACGAGGATGGAACATCAGCGGAATATAGTGATGCCGCCAGCTTCATTTCCAAATGCGGCGGCAGGCTGTTTACGGACCGTCTCTGTAATTCGGTTACTGCCACGGACGCATCCGGGCTGCAGGCAGTTGGAAATGCCGGAGCGCAGCTGGGAGGGGATTCCGGCCTGTCCATGTATCAGTTTGGAGGAGCCTGGAAGGTTAATAATATTTATCAGTAACGTATTTTTCATTGTCTGTATCAGTAATAAGGGTTAGGAAATCCAGTGTATTCCTGGAAAATAGCGGAATAATGCCTTGGCAGTTATGGCTTCCTCCGGAACAAAGGGGTCTGACCAGTCCCGGGCATCCCTGGAATGATTCCTGTTGTCACCCAGCATGAGATAGCAGCCTTCCGGAACCTGGAAATGATAGTTCTCTGAGTCCATGGGTTCCGGAAGATATGGCTCATCCAGGGGAGTGTCTGACTGATTGATGTATATTTGGTTATCACGGATATCCACGGTTTCCCCTGGAAGTCCTATGATTCGCTTTACCAGCCGGGTCTTGTCCTTGCCCGGCTCCGCTTTGTGGTCAAAGAGTACGATATCCCCCCTCTGAGGCTGTGCTCCGAAGGCGTATGAAAGCCTGGAACCGATGATCCGGTCACCTGTCATAATGGTATTCTCCATGGAACCGGAAGGAATGTAGCTGTTGGCGATGACAAAGGTATTGAGGACAAAGGCAATGGCAGCAGCGGCCAACAGAATTTTGACCCACTCCAGAACCTCCTTTTTAAAGCCGGAGTTTCCGGTATGTTCGCTTTTTGCTGATGTGTTCATGGAAGTCTCCTTTATAATAAATCATATTTGAATCGGATAAATGTTATTTACCAGTTTAGCATTAACGTCTTATAAAGTCTTTAGTATTTGCCAATACGTAAGAATAATTAATAGTTTATTTATTAAAAAAATCTTCCTGTAATGTTATTCTATGAATAAGAATGAAGCAAAGGGAGTGGAATATGAAACGGATTGTACATACTGTAAGCATTATACTGGCTGTTCTGTTAGCCGCGGCCGGCGGCTACTATGGGGGAAGAAGGAGCGTCCAACCACTGGTTGGAACCACATTTTATGCCGTCATCGAGGAGATAAGGGAAAACCGCCTTCTGGTTCAGGGATTGGAGATAAATGATATCAATGGACGCGGGACCTTTGAACTGGCAGTGGGAGATAAAACAGAGCTTATATGGAGAGGCGTTCCCATAACGGTGAAGGATTTGAGGGTAGGGAATACCGTATCAGTCACTTATATCGGAGAAGTTTTGGAGATATCTCCGGCTCAGGTCAGTGATGTGCTCCGGATTCAGCTGCTGGATGATGAAACGCCTTATTAGAGTATGCCCGGTGGACAATGTAAAATACAAAGTAAAATGGCCAGTCGGGGAACTGGCCATTTTAGGAGAAGGTATTTCGTTTTTTATGGGGTGTAGCAAAAACTATATAATGTATTGGGGGGGTTACGTCTATTATAGTATCACCTGTTGTCGAAAAAGTGTGCACAAACTTTGTTGGAGTTGAAAGCTTATTTTGTGTACTTTTTTGGGGGATAATCATGTTTTACATTTGCTCACGGACAATACATTCCGGGGTTGGGCAGAATGCTGTGGGGGGAGTATATTGTTTCGTGGTGGTGTGCAGATGATGAGGATTTCATAGGCTCTGTAAAAGATTGTATTGCAAACAAGATATAGATGAGAACGGTGTTGGTGAACTTATTTCTGAAGTGATCGAAACCAATCCGGAGCTTTGGTCAACATGGGATAGTGTTATCTATAATATCTATACAATTTCGGATGGAGCGTTTGTTCAAGTGTTAAACGGCTGGGAGAGAAACAGATATTATGGACCTGTTGACAAATTAAAGGAAATGTCCTTCTGGTATGGTATAATAATTATAGTAACAGTAATAATGACCGTGAAAAGTAATACTAAAAGGGATGATTACATGAACAAAGAATATGGGTATGGTAGAATATCAACAGGGAAACAGAATGTAGAAAGACAGGTTAGGAATATACTGGCTGTTTATCCCTTTGCCATCATTGTGAAAGAGATTTTTACAGGAACAAAATCTGGGGGTAGAAAAGGACTGGATAAGATACTCTCAAAATTCAAACAGGAGATACGATTATATTTGATTCATTTTCCAGAATGTCCAGGAATGCAGAGGAAGGTTTTTCTCTATATGAGGAATTATTTACCAAGGGAGTCAACCTTGTGTTTTTGAAAGAGCCACATATTAATACGGACACATATAGAAGGAACAGGTTCCCAACATGGGAATTCGGTTCCTTCTTTTATGTCTGGGGCATTAATTTAGGTCTATTGTTCCATGCTTCTTCTCAAATTCAGCAACATGGTTTTTTATAAGCACTTCCAACTCACGATTGGCAGAACGACCATTATAATCAGCTACAATCCGTAATTTTTTCATTAATTCGGAATCAGTGCGTAAGGTGAATTTTGCTATTTCGTTAGTCATGCGTGTTACCTCCATATAAGTCATATGACCTCATTATAAAGTCAAAATGACGGCTAAATATTGATTGACGGCATAATGACGGCGTAATATAATTATGGGAGAAACGGGATAAAATTATGCTTATAGTGATATTATTTAAAATATAAATGGGGGAACTATGGAGGAGTGCAAAAAACTAATTTATGATTTGATGAATGGGAAGTTAGACTTTAAAGATAATCCGCCTGAAGATTGTAAGTATGTGGAGGATGAATTTTCAGAGGGAAAAGTGTGTGAACGGGCATATGCAGAAATAATGAGTGCTTATCAGCGCCTATGCCAAAGGTTGGGGGCGGACGGAGAAGAAGATAAGGACATAGAGGTTATCATAAATAGCTATGAATTAATTACAGAATATTTGTGCATGAAAATGTTTGACTATGGGGTGTTATGCGCAAAGGGATTAGTTGAGTAGCTTATTATTTGTGGAATGACTTGTAAAATGATAAATTGGTTGAGAGGGACTGTTTTCTAGCTGTTTTCTGGTTGGAAGGCAGTTCTTTTTATTTTGTAGATATGTTATAATTCATATATATAATTTTGAGTTACCGCTATATGGAGAAAGGAAAATAAAGGATGACAGTAAAAAAATGGATCGCTATGATTACACTTTCGATGCTTTTTTCGGGCACCTTAATATGGGAAGCATATGCAGGAACTTGGAAACAAGGAATTGACGGGGATGTATCCGCATGGTGGTATGATAATGGAGACGGAACATTTCCCATATCCACATGGATGTGGATTGATGGTAATGACGATGGAATTGCCGAGTGCTATTATTTTGATGATACAGGACGTATGCTGAGTGATACAGTTACGCCGGACGGCTATACAGTTGATAAAAACGGTGCGTGGAAGCTGGGATTTGTACGACACATGTATTCGTTGAATTCATATCAGGAAGAGATTTTCAAAGATGCTGCCGAAGGCCTTTTGAACCTATACGAAGATCAATTTTATGTTCCGTCTTTTACATATGGACAGCTCCGGTATTTAATGTATGAGGACAGGCAGAAATTAATGAATTCCCTTCTGGCTGCGGATACAGAGAAACATTTAAATAATCCTGATATAACTACAATGTTTGTTCCATTGCGTATAGAAGATGGAATAGGGTATTTTGACCGAGACAAGACGCTTGACGACTTTTACGCAGTGTTTAATATAGGTCTGAATCCTGAAAACATACCACAATCAGAGCAGGGCGAATTAAAAGGAATACCTTTTGAAAAAGAAAACAAGTATAAAATTACTGACTGTGAACAGAGTTCTGATGGAACTTTTTTGTATATGAAATTGAAATACGAAAAAACTGATGTTGTTACAAATAAGATATTGCGTACAGGGACTTTTTACATGAAGCTTTATAGGAATAAGTCAGATGATATTGGCTATTACATTGATATAATCAGTAATCAGGAGTCGTTTGGATGATTTGGGAAATTAAAAGAAGGTTATACGGCTGGGGACATATCCCTGGCCTTTTTCTCTCCTCTGCTGGTATGGTTATTAACGTTATCATCAGTAATGCAAGATAATTGGGAACACTATTAGTTTTTCAAAATGGATATCCATAGATATACCTCGAATGAAGTGGAAAACAAGCAGGAGTTATGGTACAATCTTTTCAAGGGAAATTTGGGAGAAGTAGGAATAAAAAATATGAATGATATATTCTTTGATAAAAATTTTAACAGAAAGATATTAAAAAAATGGGTAAGTTCACAAACAAGCATGTTAACTGAAAATAATGGGGTAACTTATATTGAAAAAATAGAAAATCAAGTTAATGATAGTGGCCAAAGTTCTATAGTGCCTTATGGCTCAGATGAGCTTGAGATATATGAAAATATTTTAACTCCCTTAAAAGTGGAACATGTACATGTTGTTGCAAGTAAAAGAAAACAGGGTGAAAGCAAGTTTGTTCTTGAATATATTGACGGATTAACGTGTAGTGATGCTCCACAAGCTATTCATTTATATAAAGCAGCTTTAAAAATCGGGGATTTATATAGAACATCACGAAATAACATTAGTTGTGTTAACGAGACAACATTCCAAAAGTATTATTTATCAAAAGAAAAAACACTTAATCATCTTTATGAAATTTCAAAAGCGTTTGATATAAGTGGCTTAGTAAGCTTTACCAGTGATAGTTATGAAAAATATAGCAAATACCCAATATTTCTGAACCATTATGATATGCATTTTAAAAATATGATTTATTCGAAGGGTGATATTCGTATTATTGATTGGGCAACGGCACAATTTTCACCTTTTTATTCTGATTTATATGTATTGCTTCGTCAAGCTGAACAAGTTGATGCTGATATTTCTGTTATTATAGATAATTATAAAAATTCGGCAGGTTTGGCAGAATTAACAGAAGAAGAAATGCTTGTTGGCAGGATTTTTTGGTGCATACCGGCTATTCATTGGCTTTTAGAATTACAAGGCACTGATAATGTGCCTTTTTATGAGTGGGCAGAGGATGAATATACAAGTTTGTTAACCGCTTTTAGGCGATATAAAGAAATATCAGCATAATACTGTATTCTCGCTTGACGCTTTTTGGTGCCCACGTTTACAAAAAGAATATATTTGAATCCCATTGAGAAGATATAAGACGTTTTTCGGCCAATTAATCAATAATAATAGAATTGTTAGGGAAGCAATCAATGAAGAAAATTATACGTGTTACAGGTAAAGGGCAGATATCAGTACCTCCAGATAGAATATGCTTGCTGTTTGAGTTAGAGGAACGTAAGGATACATATCGAGAAGCCATTAAAGACAACTAACTTTGAGATTGATTCAGTCTTTGAAACTGAAAAAATTAAAAAGGACGAATACAAACGAGTCTTTAAAGGATATAAGTATAGTCATGTATTGAAAAATAAATTACTTGAAAAGGCTGTAAAGGATTCAAGAGTGAAAGCAGAGGTTCTTGCTAAAGCAGCTGAAATGAAACTGGATGAGCTTGTGTCTATAGATTATTCATGGGGAGAGTTAAAGCTTACTACTTCACCATATGGGAGATTAAGGATGCTATGCCATTAAGTTTGGAAGAAGATACTTGCTATATGTCAGATGAACCCTTGCAGTTAGAACCTGAAGATATTAGGGCCAGCGATACAGTGACAGTTGTGTGGAAGCTGCGAAATAATTAGGAGAAATGCATATGAGAATTCTATTTTGTAAAATTTCTGCCATGAAGTTTTATAAAGGTGTAATCCCTGGTAAAGATGAGGCTTTTAATGGGGGAAGCTTTGTTAAGGAGCATGGGGAAGGAAATGAGCAGTATAATTTTGCTCCAGTTATTTCAGAAGATGGACAAGCATATTGTTTAGGGTTCGTCGAAACAAAATCATCCAGCAAAGGGAAACACAATGAACTACATATCGAAAATATTCAAGGTTGTGATTTGCTTAAAGATGACCAAGAAGTTGATGATGTATTGGTAATATGGTGCGCTACTACAATGTTGAATGAAACATCAATCGTAGGATGGTACCAGAATGCAACAGTTTTTCGTAATTATCAGTCAGTGGAACTTGACAATGGAGATATACAAGATTATAACATTTTGGCTAAAAAAGAAGATTGCGTTTTACTACCAGAAGGGAAACTACATAATCACATATGGGATGCGCCTGTTTCAAGAAAACGTACGTATGGGTTTGGTCAATCATTGGTATGGTATGCGCAAGAAGAAAAAGCACAACCATATATAAAAAAATTATCAGAACAGATTTTGAACTATGATGGGGAAAACTGGATTGATAAAAGTGCAGAGGAATAAATGAATAATGAAAATAAGTCATTAGTATTTTGTGGAGCCGTATCAGCATTGGTACGGCTATTTTAATGAAAAAGAAGTTCGGCAATGATTTGAATATAAAGTATTTTTGTAAATCACTAAAATAATCGAATGATTTTCTACCTATTACAAGATATCCTATAATATAGTTGTTTTTCACTATATAGCTTCTTTTACATGGCATATTTAAACGGGCTAAAAAAAGAAATTGACTTAAATAGATATTGTTAGTTTTTTAAAATGCCTTGAATTGTCCAAAAACATATTTTCTAAAAAGATTATCAGCAAAGAAGAACAAGTATTCTCGGAAGATGAAATTCCTAAAGTAATTGGATTTCTACAGTAATAAGAATAATAATACCAAAACACAGCAGATAAATCGGGCTGCAATTCCAATGAAAACAGCCTGAAAAGGTAATCAAGCATTTCTAAAAAGAAAATGCCGGAATCCCTTATAAAATAAGGAAAAACCGACATTATCCAGAGTGGAGCTGAGGGGAATCGAACCCCTGTCCGAAAATCAATTCCCTGTTCTTCTACTATCATAGTCCTTTATTTGACATTCCCTCTGCCATCAGAGAAAGGACACCCGGATGGTTTCAGTAGCTTCATCATACGCCCATATGCTCAAAGCTTTGCATACGTCGTTTCCCACATAGTCGATGCCAGGGTCTTAAAGTGCGGGTGCTCTAAGTCTGACAGCTGCCATTAGGCAGCGATTGCTAATTCGTCGTTAGCGTTTATATTTATTTTTGCCATTTAACCCATCGCATGGGGATAGCTTCACCAGCTGCATGACCCCCGTCGAAACCAGTACAACCCCTGAATATTCAGTGCTGCGCTTACCTGGTATGCTAACGAAATCCTGCGCTCACTCTATATTAGCAGTTTCCGGTGCCGCTGTCAAGGGCCGCGGTGAAATATCAGCAGGCAAGATATGGAACAAAGATATGGAGCAAAGATATGGAGCAGAAGATATGGAACTGAAGATATGAAGGCACCCAGGCATTGCCGGAAATAAATTCGTATAAACTTTGTAATGAAACATACCTCTATAATTAAGAGAAAAGAAATACCAGAATTCCCTCTTTCTGGTAGTATAGGGATAGGGCATATTCGTGTGCCCGGTATCATATGATTAGATTCCGATAAAACAAAAAAGAGGGAGGCAATTATGAAACATATTATGAAGAAAACAGTATACACAGCAGGTATCAGCGCGGCAGTGGCCGCTGCAGCCTTGGGGCTGGGCGGGTGCGGGGCCGGGGCACAGATGCCGGATACGCTGAAGGTACAGAATGTAGGAGCGGCAGAGAATGTAATTACGGTGACCGGGCGCGAGGAGGTAAAGGTGGTGCCGGATATGGCGCAGATTGAATATGCCGTCTATACCAGAGAGGATACGGCTGCTGCCTGCCAGGAGAAGAATGCCAATGACCTGAACGCTGCAATTGAGACATTAAAGGGCCTGGGAGTGGAGGAAACTTCCATACAGACATCTTCTTATGGCCTGAGTCCTATCCGCAACTGGAATTCAGATAAACAGGAGATAACCGGATATGAGATGACTACCAATTTGACGGTCTCTGACATACCGATTGACAATGCGGGAACCATCATCACAAAGTCAGTGGCTGCAGGAGTCAACGGTATTAATTCCGTCAGCTATTTTTCCAGCAGCTATGATGCCAGCTATCAGGAGGCGCTGAAGGGAGCCATGGCCGTGGCCCAGGCAAAAGCCCAGGCTCTGGCGGAGGCCAGCAATAAGACACTGGCCGGTGTGGTCCATGTGGAGGAATTCGGCTATCAGCCGGAGACCAGATATGCTTCCTATAATGCAGGCGGTTCTGCCAAGATGGCGGCTGCGGTTGCGGAAGATGCGGCTGCTTCTGTTATGCCCGGACAGGTCAGTGTGGAAGCCCAGGTAACGGTTTCCTATGAGCTGAATGATTAGATTAAATGAAACTTACCCAATGGAAAACAAGTGAATAACGCCGTGTGTATACCCCGGAAACAGTATCAAATAACAGCATATGGTACTGTTTCCGGGGATATTTGTCATTGATATTTAAGTATAAATATATTATTATTATTTTAGAGTCTAAAGAAGACAGGGGTACTATGAGATGACAACTGCAGATGGCAGAGGAAAAAGCCGCAGGGACACGCTGCTTCCTATCATACTATGCTTATGTTTTATTGGCAGCAGTATTATTTTTCTTGTACAAATGATTTTGAAAAGCCAGAAAGAGAACGTGGCATACCTGTATGATGCTGCGAATCAGACAAGGACATCCATTTTGAAACAGATTGAGGGAGACTGGCAGACGCTGGAGGGGCTGGCTGTTAGCCTCAGGGAGCTGGTTATTCTGGATGAGAACCAGATCCTGACCATATTGAATGATATAAATGAGGAAAATGCCTTTATCCGTATGGGTTACGCGGATATTAACGGTAATGCCCGTATGGTGGATATGGAAGGCAATGTGGAAGAGGTTAATCTGAAAGGGATGGACTTTTTTGAACGGGCTTTACAGGGTGAAAAAAGCATATCCAACACATTTGCAGACCAACAGGATGCCAGCGGATATATAAACTATTTTGGCGTCAGAATCAATGACGAAAGCGGCAATGCCAGGGGCGTTCTCTGTGCGGTTCACTCGGCTGTCGTACTGAGGGAAATCATTGACGCACCGGTTCTTAAAGGAGCCGGTTACTCCAATATTCTGGATGCAAACGGCAATTATGTGCTTAAGACCATCAAGACATTTGAGGGTGACATTCTTCCTGATAACAAGGAGAAGATTGCAGAGGTCATAAGAGACACCGGCAGGGGGGATTTCATACTTACGGACAGGCAGGGAGTCAGGCAGATGCTGGTTATCCTTCCCATCATCGAGGGTCAATGGTATCAGGCGAGTATGGTTCCTGTGGATGTGCTGCGTTCCAGCTACATCCAGACAGCATGGGGGATCATGATTATCATTGTGGTTGCCTGCAGCCTGTTTATATGGCTGATGAGCAGACAGCGGAAGATGGCTGTGAATAATCAGAAGATGCTGATGGAACTGGCTTATAGTGATTCTCTTACAGGCCTGCGTAATTTTGCGGGCTTTAAACGTGAAGTGGAGATATTTCTTAACCGTCCTGAGATCTCCCGTTCTGAGCTTACCTCCTATGTGCTCTGGTATGGTGATTTAAGGAATTTTAAGCTGATTAATGATGTTCTGGGGTACGAGGAAGGCGACAGGCTTCTCAGGCTGGTGGCAGAGTTTCTGAGGACAGTGGAAGGACCTGGCTGTATCAGCTGCCGCATAGCGGCTGACAATTTTGCCGGTATAACCCGGTGTGAGGACACACAGGTGCTGGACAGCGGTCTGTGCCAGCTTAAGGAGTATATGAGGAATTCGGGCATGGATGAACAGCCATTCATGGAGATTCCTGTAGGCGTCTACCGGTTCCGGGCCGGTGACGGGAAGCAGTCTCTGGATGTGCTGGTGAATTATGCCAACATGGCCCATAAGATTGCAAAGGAAAGACCGGGAAGCTCCTATGTGTTCTATGACGACAGCCTCCGCAGGCGCATGCTGGAGGATACCGTCCTGGAGTCTGAGGCAGAGGCAGCCATGGAAGAGGAGGAGTTTAAGCTCTATATGCAGCCCAAGATAGATATTCAGAACGGTAACCAGATTACCGGGGCAGAGGTGCTGGCCCGGTGGCTCAGTCCAAGAAGGGGGCTGATACTGCCGGGGAATTTCATCCCATTATTTGAGAAAAGCGAGCTGATTGTGAAATTGGACCGCTATATGTTTGAGCATGCATGCCGTTGGTACAGGAGTCACCTGGAACAGGGCGGGAGGCCGGTGAGCCTGGCGGTCAATGTTTCCAAGGCAGGCCTGTTCCAGAATGATTTTGTAGATTACTATACGGATATCAAGGCTAAATATTCCATACCGGACCGCGTTATGGAGCTGGAGTTTACGGAAAGCATACTGGCTGCTGACACGGAGTTATTTGCGGAGCTGGTGGTCAATCTCAATGCGCGTGGGTTTATCTGTTCCCTGGATGATTTTGGCTCGGGTTACAGTTCCCTTAACCTGTTAAAGAACCTGCCCATTGATGTGCTGAAACTGGATATCCTGTTCTTCCAGAAGAGCCGGGACATCAGGCGCGAGCGCATTGTTGTGTCCAACGTCATTAATATGGCCAAGGAGCTGGATATAAAGACCATTGCCGAGGGCGTGGAGGATATGGACACCGTGGAATTTTTAAGAAAAGCAGGCTGTAATGTAATCCAGGGATATGTTTTTGCAAAGCCCATGCCCCAGGAGGATTTTGAACATCTGCTGACGGATAATCAGGATGGTTCTTTTGAAGGTTGTTAAGCCGTATGGTTTAACCAAAGCATAACTGAAAAACGGACTGCCCGGGAGCGATATGCTCAGGGACAGTCCGTTTTTCAGTTATACCATTACAATAATAGGATTAATTCTTTTTAACTTTTCCGGTATCCTTCGGAAGGGTGACATTCAGCAGGATAGCCACCAGGGTTGCGATGACAACCGGGGATTTTCCGAAGATTGTGGTAACCCATGTCGGGAATGCGGACAGGGAGGCGGATGCCTGTGACACGCCCATTCCCAGGGCAGCTGCAAGACCTACGATAGAGGTGTTGCGGTAGTTCATATCTTCCGTCATGACCAGTTTCATACCGGTCATGGCAATGGAAGCGAATACAGATACAGTCGCACCGCCTAAGACCGCATAGGGAATGGTGGTCAGAAGGGCGGAGAATTTGGGAAACAGTCCGGCAACCAGTATAATCAGCGCGGAAAGCCCTAATGTCACACGGTTAACAACCTTGGTGGTAGCCACGATACCTACGTTCTGGCTGTAGGTGGCGGTGGGCAGACATCCCAGGAAGGCTCCTATGATGTTTGAAAAGCCGTAGCCCAGAATAGCGCCGTGAAGCTCGTTTGTGGTGGGCTCGCGGTCCAGGCCTCCTGCCGTGGTGGCAGAGAAGTCGCCGATTGCCTGCACGGAGTTGATAACGAACAGCAGTCCCAGGGCCACACAGGCAGATGCCTCAAAGCTGATGCCGAAATGCATGACCTGAGGAAGCTGGAACATGCCGGATTCAGCCACATTTCCAAAGCTTACCATGCCAAAGAACATGGAGAAGATATAGCCTGCAATCATACCCATAAGAATGGATGCCAGTTTCAGGAATCCCTTGGCAAAATGGTTCAGCACAGTGACAACCACCAGAGTGAAGATGGCTACCACCCAGTTCTGCCATGCACCGTAGGTGGGCTGGCCCGCGCCGCCTGCCATGTAGTTGATGGCAGTTGGGTAGAGAGACAGACCAATGGTAAACACAACCGTGCCTGCAATCAGAGGCGGGAAGAACTTTCGTATCTTCTTGATGGTAAGGCCTACGATAATGGCGCACACGCCGCCTACAATCTGGGCTCCCAGTATGGCGGGAATGCCGGACTGTTCCGCGATGGCCTGCATGCTGGGAACGTAGGCAAAGCTTACGCCCAGGATAACAGGAAGGCCGGCACCCAGATGGAAACTGTTCTTATTGCCTATGGGGAAGAGCTGCAGCAGGGTGGCCAGGGCAGATACAACCAGGGAAGCCTGAATCAGCAAAACCCGGTCTGCCGTGTCAATGCCTGCTGCGCCGGAAATAATAATGGCCGGCGTCACACAGCCTACAATCATGGCTACTACATGCTGAAGGGCCAGGGGAATTGCCTGGCTCATTTTTGGCACACCATCCAAATCAAACAGGGATGCGTGCTGTTTCGCTGTATTGTCTGTATTCATTTTTTAATTGCCTCCTTTACGCTAAATGGATATGAGTACCGGTTTTTCCCTGGATACCGTCTTTTGCTTTTTCCAACAGCGTAATGAGGGCAGTGCGTCCTGGTTTTGATTCAGCAAATTTAACAGCAGCCTGAACTTTGGGAAGCATGGAACCGGGGGCAAAATGTCCCTCTTTGATAAACTGTCTTGCTTCTTCTGTGTCCAGGTCATCCAGCCACTTTTCTTCCGGCTTTCCGAAGTTAACAGCAACCTTTTCAACTGCAGTGAGAATAATCAGGAAATCAGCGTTCAGATTCTCTGCTAACAGTTCACTTGCGAAGTCCTTGTCGATTACAGCGCTTGCACCCTTTAAGTGGTTTCCCTGACGGGTAACCGGGATACCGCCGCCGCCGCAGGCGATTACCAGCTGGCCTGAGTCTACCAGAGAGCGGATGGCGCCGATTTCAACGATTTCAGCAGGCTTTGGAGATGCCACCACGCGGCGGTAGCCACGTCCGGAATCCTCCTTCATGATGTATCCGTACTTTTCTTCTGCAATCTTAGCCTGTTCTTCGGTCATGAAGTGGCCGATTGGCTTGGAAGGAGCTTCAAAGGCAGGGTCGTCTGCATCTACACGGACCTGTGTAATCATGGTTGCAACCGGAATATCATACATTTCACGGTTATAGAGTTCCTCTCTTAAGGCGTTCTGCAGGTCGTAGCCGATATAAGCCTGGCTCATGGCCACACAGACGGAGAGAGGGGTGTTGGGCTGTTTTGCGTCTTCGCGGCTCAGCGCAGCCATTGCATTGTTGATCATACCTACCTGAGGGCCGTTGCCATGGGCTACGATAACCTCGCAGCCTTCCTCGATGAGATCTACGATGGCTTTGGCTGTGATCTTGACAGCTTTCATCTGCTCAGGAAGGGTATTGCCCAGTGCATTGCCGCCCAGAGCGATGACAATACGTTTTTTCTTGTTTTCCATAGTGATTTTCCCCTTTATAGGGCGGGATATGAGGGTATCCCGCCGAGTTTTTGCATAATTTGAGACAAAAAGGGCTGCAGGACTCAGTCCGGCAGCCCTTACATTGTATTGCTTGGTAAGATGAATGATTTATTTGAATACTCTAGGAGTTCCTTTTTCTTCCAGCTTCTTTAAAACCTCAGCCGGGTCAGCGAACTTAGCCAGCATAATCATGGCAGCGATTACGTATGGCTTGTAGCTTGCTTCTTTGTACAGAGGATCACGGTAGCGGTCAAATACAGTTGCCTCAACCTCGCCGTCCTTGCAGCTTACATCGTTGATGTCAGCTGGTAAGCAGTGCAGGTACAGAGCTTTGCCGTCTTTGGTGGTCTTCATCAGTTCCTCAGTACAGCACCAGTCTTTGTGCTCTGCGTTCTGAGCCAGCAGTTCTTTCTCCAGAGTCTTGATGCCCTCGGAATCGCCTTCTGCGTACAGGTTGGTTCTCTTTTCCATAGCTGCAAATGGAGCCCAGCTCTTTGGATATACGATGTCAGCATCCTTGAATGCGTCAGCCATGTCATGGGATACACGGAAGGAACCGCCGGTCTTTTCAGCGTTCTTTCTGGCAACTTCCTCAACCTCAGGCATGATTTCGTAGCCTTCCGGATGAGCCAGAACAACTTCCATACCCATACGTGTCATCAGGCCAACAACGCCCTGAGGAACGGAGAGAGGCTTGCCGTAGGAAGGAGAGTAAGCCCATGTCATGGCTAACTTCTTGCCCTTTAAGTTCTCTACGCCGCCGAACTCATGGATGATGTGCAGCATATCAGCCATACACTGTGTCGGGTGGTCGATGTCGCACTGTAAGTTAACCAGGGTTGGCTTCTGCTCCAGGATGCCGTCTTTGTGGCCCTGTGTAACAGCGTCAACAACTTCGTGCATGTAAGCGTTGCCCTTGCCGATGTACATGTCATCGCGGATACCGATAACGTCAGCCATGAAGGAAATCATGTTAGCTGTCTCACGAACTGTCTCGCCGTGAGCAACCTGGCTCTTGCCTTCGTCCAAATCCTGAACTTCCAGACCTAACAGGTTGCAGGCAGAAGCAAAGGAGAAACGTGTACGGGTGGAATTGTCACGGAATAAGGAGATGCCGAGGCCGCTCTCAAATACCTTTGTGGAAATATTGTTCTCTCTCATGAAGCGGAGAGCGTCAGCAACGGTCCATACTGCTTCCAGTTCCTCGTCAGTTTTCTCCCAGGTCAGGAAGAAATCGTTCTCGTACATTTCCTTAAAGTTGAGGCTGTTTAACTTATCAATGTAATCCTGTAATGTTTTCATTTGATTGACTCCTTTATTATATTAATTTTTAATTTGGGTATCGTTGTTGGATGTTACAAAAATAAAAGGGATATCCGTTCTTTCATGAATGTAAGCGGGCCTGAGCCGTTCCGGCGGCCTTCAGCATAGACCGCCGAAACAAACAGGTCACTTAGGACTTCATGGAAAACGGTAAACGAATGAGCAGTGTGAAGGGCGTATGCCCTATGCTTCCCGGCTGCCCCTCAGGCCAGAAGAACGGCTCTGGGGCCAGCGGACCAAGGCCGCGGTTTAACGGCAGCCGGGACAACACCCTGCGGACAATAAACGAAGGTAGTTAATTACTTGCAGTAAACACTGGGCAGAGCAGCGTAAACAGCTGCACAGGTAACCAGATCCTGCTTCCATGTAATCTCATTGGGAGCATGGGCCTGAGCCTCAGCGCCAGGACCAAAACCGATACAAGGAATGCCGTTGCGTCCCATGATGGATACGCCGTTGGTGGAGAAGGTCCACTTATCGGTAAGAGGACGTGCTTTTCTCATCTCTGCTGTTGCGTCCACACCGATACGCTCGTCGCCGAACAGGTTCTTATAAGCTTCTTCCAGGGACTTGGTAACCTTGTGGTCCTCCGGGATAACCCAGGTTGGGAAGTAGCACTCGATTGGATATGTAAGGCCCTTATAGGAAGGACGGGAATACTCATACATGGATACGGTAACATCATCGCCGTACTTTTTAACTGCAGGAAGAGCACGAATCTCGTCTAAGCAGCTCTCCCATGTCTCGCCTGCCGTCATACGGCGGTCAAGGGATACGGAACAGGAATCAGCAACTGCGCAGCGGCTTGGAGATGTGAAGAAAATCTCGGAAACAGTAACAGTGCCGCGGCCTAAGAAGTTGGCTTCCTTATACTCAGGATTGTACTTCTCATCCAGCATCTTCACAAGGCCCTTAACTTCCTTGTCGTCAGCAGCGTCGTTTTCATTCAGAGCACGTACATCCTGAAGGATGTCAGCCATCTTATAGATAGCGTTGTCGCCGCGCTCAGGAGCGGAACCATGGCAGGAAACGCCCTTAACGTCAACGCGGATTTCCATACGGCCTCTCTGGCCGCGGTAGATGCCGCCGTCGGTGGGCTCTGTGGATACTACGAAATCAGGACGAACCTTGTCTTCGTTGATGATGTACTGCCAGCACAGACCGTCGCAGTCCTCTTCCTGAACCGTACCAGTTACCAGAACCGTATATTTGTCGCTTAACATTCCTAAATCCTTCATGATTTTAGCGCCGTATACAGCAGATACGATACCGCCGCACTGGTCGGACACGCCGCGTCCGCCAATCTCGGTGTCATTCTCATAGCCTTCATAAGGATCGAAGTTCCAGTTGTTCTTGTTGCCGATGCCCACTGTGTCGATGTGTGCGTCAAAGCCGATGAGGGTCTCGCCGGTTCCCATATATCCCAGAACATTGCCCATGGGGTCGATGTCTACCTTGTCAAATCCCAGCTTTGTCATCTCTTCAGCGATACGGTCGATGTGAGCCTTCTCATCACAGCTCTCGCCCGGGAATTTAACGATGTCGCGTAAGAACTTGGTCATGTCTTTTTCATAGTTCTTTGCTGCTTCTTTGATTTTTGCGTAATCCAGATTCATTTCTTCATTTCCTCCATTATACATTGATATTTGTTTTGGGTGTGATATAGGTGATTGTTATTTATCCAGACCTTTCCATACAATGTTCTTGTAACGGTCAGGGTCAGTGTCGCCTTCAGTGGAGAAGAGCAGTACTCTGGAATTCTCATCCAGGCCAATGTCTTTTCTCAGGTCAGCGTATTCATCCATGGACATAACGGCTGCCAGTGCGCCGAATGGAGCTGCGCCGGATTCTCCGGAGGTAACAGGCGCGTCGCCCTTGATAGGAGCGCCCAGCATACGCATACCGGTTGCGGCTACCCAGTCAGGGGCAGCGATGAATACTTTGACATGGTTCTTTAAGATATCCCATGAAATGGTGTTGGGCTCGCCGCAGGCAAGGCCGGCCATGATGGTTTCCATGTCGCCGTCCACGATGCGGATTTGTCCGTCGCCGGCAGCAGCGCCCTTGTACAGGCAGGCGGCTGCCTCAGCTTCCACAACTACGAAAACAGGAGGATTATCAGCATACAGATTGGAGAAGTAGCCTACCACAGCGCCTGCCAGCGAACCAACGCCTGCCTGGACAAAGATGTGGGTCGGGCGCTCGCAGCCGTATTCCTTTAACTGCTCGCCGGCCTCCATGGCCATGGTTCCGTAACCCTGCATAATCCAGGATGGAATCTCCTCGTATCCGTCCCAGGCGGTATCCTGTACCATGACGCCTCTTGGGGTTTCGTCGGCTTCCTTGGCTGCCAGACGTACGCAGTCATCGTAATTCATCTCCTGGATGTCTACGGCAGCGCCTTCCTTGGCAATGTTCTCCAGACGTGTCTGGGTGGAACCCTTAGGCATATGTACCACTGCCTTCTGTCCAAGACGGTTGGCGGCCCATGCAACGCCGCGTCCGTGGTTGCCGTCTGTGGCGGTGAAGAAGGTAGCCTGGCCAAATTCTTCTCTTAACTGGTCAGAAGTGAGGACTGAGTAGGGAAGTTCGGATACGTCCCTGCCGGTTTCCTTGGCAATGTAGCGGGCCATGGAGAAGGAACCTCCCAGAACCTTGAATGCATTGAGGCCAAAACGGTAGGACTCATCTTTTAAGTAGATTTCCTTTACTCCCAGATAAGCTGCCATGTGGTCCAGCTTGGTGAGTGGTGTTTTGGTGTACTGGGGGAAGCTTTCGTGGAATGTCCTCGCCTTTGCAATCTCCTCCAGTCCCATAATCGGCAGGTTCTTGTCATCTGTCTTAGGCATTTGATTGACCGCCCATAGAATCTTCTGATCCATGTTACATAATCCTCCTTAATTATCATCACGCTTTTTTATCTTCCGACTTGCGGCTGTTTACATCAATGTAGCTGTACAAAGTAAATTTGGAGATTCCGAAGTACTTGGAAACCTTGTCCCCTGATTTTGTTATAAGGAAGGCGCCTGCATCGTTCAGGAACTGGATGGCAGTGACTTTCTCCTCCTTGTTCATCAAGGCGGCCGGCTTGCCGATAAGGGCTACCGACTGTTCAATCAGGGTATCTAACAGGTCGTTGACGTTGTGGACAATCTGTTCGGGCTGCTGCTTCACGTCCGCTTGGGGTTCGGTGTCGATGAGAGCTTTAATGGAACGGTCCACAGTCATCAGGCCTGTTATGTCGTAATTAATGGAGAGAAGATAGTCAATGGAATCTCCTTCCTCATTACGGATGTAGATGGTGCTGGACTTCAGTATCTTGCCGTTGGATGTACGGGTCAGGTATCCAAGATGGTCTTTTAAAGAAGCCGGATCCTTGTGAAGGGTTTCCAGGACTACTTTTGAAGGTCCGTCCCCCTCCTGGCGGTTTGTCACATGACCGTTGTTGATGTGCACGATGGAATGTTCCAGGTCGTGCTTTTCAAGGTCGTGTATGACAATTTCACAGTCAGGTCCGAACTGTCTCGCAAGGCCATCAGCAAGCTGTTTCAGTAAATCTAGTGTGTATGACATGGCTTAACCTCCTTTTCCTCGGACTCTTCAAATCTGGTGACTTTGTACAATAAACATTTCGCAAAGTTGTGATGCGTTGTTTATGATTCCATCATAGCACAAAAAAAAGGAATTGCAAGAGGTTTTTACAAAAAAATTTTGAATATCTAAAAATTTTTGCATTTTCTGCTTGCAAATGGATTTGTATGGTGTTAGTATAGGGGTACAGGAAGTCCTGTTCTATCTTATTAAAGTTTATGAAATCCCGATGGTGTTTAGGACAGATTTAAAGAGCAGGTACATAAAATAATAAAAAGCAAAGGAGAGAGGTTATGTTAGTGATTGGGAACGGTCGTCTGGTTACCAGAGACCCAGAACAGCCATTTTTTGAAAATGGGGCAGTGGCAATGGACGGTACCGCAATAAAGAAGGTGGGCACACTGGAGGAGATTAAGAAGGAGTTCCCTGATGCCGAATATGTGGACGCAAAGGGGGGCGTCATCATGCCGGCCTTCATCAACACCCATGAGCATATCTACAGTGCCATGGCAAGAGGTCTTTCCATTAAAGGATATGACCCCAAGGGTTTTCTGGATATTCTGGACGGCATGTGGTGGACCATTGACCGCCACCTGACCAATGAACAGACCCGCCAGAGCGCCAGGGCCACTTATCTGGATTCCATTAAGAACGGAGTCACCACCGTATTTGACCACCATGCCAGCTTCGGGGAGATAAAGGATTCCCTGTTTGCCATTGAGGACGCCGCTAAGGAGATGGGCGTCAGGACCTGTCTGTGCTATGAAATTTCCGACAGGGACGGCATGGATAAGGCAAGGGCGGCTGTTATGGAAAACGCGTCCTGGATCAAACACGCCCTGGCGGATGACACGGACATGATTGCAGGTATGATGGGAATGCACGCCCAGTTCACCATCTCAGATGAGACCATGGAGCTGGCGGCAGCCAACAAGCCGGCTGAGGTGGGATACCACATCCATGTGGCAGAGGGCATCGAGGATCTCCACGACTGTCTTAAGAAGTACGGAAAGAGAATTGTGGACCGTCTGATGGACTGCAATATCCTTGGGGAAAAGACCCTGCTGGCCCACTGCATTTACGTAAATCCTCATGAGATGCAGCTGATCAAGGATACGGATACCATGGTGGTACATAACCCTGAGTCCAACATGGGCAATGCCTGCGGATGCCCGCCTACCATGGAGATCGTGCACAGAGGCATTCTCACTGGCCTGGGAACAGACGGTTACACCCATGATATGACAGAATCCTTCAAGGTAGCCAATGTTCTTCACAAACATCACCTCTGCGACGCCAATGCGGCCTGGGGCGAGGTACCCCAGATGCTCTTTGAGGGTAATGCAAAGATTGCCAACCGCTATTTCAAGAAGCAGCTGGGCGTACTGAAGGAAGGCGCTGCCGCTGACGTGATTGTCACTGACTATATCCCGCTGACTCCAATGGACGCGTCCAATGTAAACGGACACATCCTGTTCGGCATGACGGGAAGAAGCGTGGTGACCACGGTATGCAACGGCAAGGTTCTGATGAAGAACAGGGAGCTTGTGGGACTGGATGAGGAGAAGATCCTTTATGAGGTAAGGGAAGAGGCAAAGAAGCTGGCCCATTCCATCAACGGTTAATTGCCGGGGCAGCAGCCGGCATCCATAGGAAACGCCTTCCAGGGATGGCTGGTCTTTCCTATATATAAACAACGCATACGCAATGTATAATTTATAAGTGATATCCGATTGCAGGGCGGCGGGAAAGCAGCACCCCGGGACGACAATGTCTTCCGGGCGGCTGAGCCGGATGGAGGACCCGGGGACAATGTCCCCGGTATCCGGTGCTGGGACCTGGTCTGGTTATAAAGGAGGATAAGAATAATATGAGCGACATTATGACCCCGATTCCATTTGGAAAACTGATGAACTGGATCCTTGAAGAGAACAAGAAGGGCGCTGTATTTGGCATCAAGAGACCATTCATTGCAGACCCGGACAAAACCTATGAGATTTTTGGCCGTAAGCTGGAGACTCCCTTCGGACCCGCAGCAGGACCCCATACCCAGCTGACCCAGAATATCGTGGCTTCCTACGTGGCAGGTAGCCGTTTCTTCGAGCTTAAGACCGTACAGAAGCTGGACGGCGAGGACCTTCCCGTATCCAAGCCGTGTATCAAGGCTGACGACGAGTGCTATAACTGCGAGTGGTCCACAGAGCTCTATGTGCCCCAGGCATTTGACGAGTATGTAAAGGCCTGGTTTGCCTGCAAGGTGCTGGCCAGGGAATTTGGACTGGGCAGTCCTGAGGGCTTCCAGTTCAACATGTCCGTGGGATATGACCTGGACGGCATCAAGACAGAGAAAATTGACCGTTTTATTGAGGGCATGAAGGATGCTTCCGAGACCGCCATTTTCAAAGAGTGCAGGCAGTGGCTCCTTGACAATCTGGACCGGTTTGAGAAGGTGTCCAGGGAGGATGTGGAAGCCATATCTCCAAAGGTATGCAACTGCGCAACCCTTTCCACCCTTCACGGATGTCCTCCCCAGGAGATTGAGCGCATCGCCAGATACCTGATTGAGGAGAAGAGGGTACATACATTCATCAAATGCAACCCCACCCTGCTTGGATATGAGTACGCAAGGAAGATCATGGACGATATGGGATATGACTATGTTGCCTTTGGCGATTTCCATTTTAAGGATGATTTACAGTACTCAGACGCGGTTCCCATGCTCCAGAGGCTCCAGGCCCTGGCAGACGGGAAGGGACTGGAATTCGGCGTGAAGATTACCAATACGTTCCCTGTTGACGTAAAGCAGAACGAGCTTCCCAGCGAGGAAATGTATATGTCCGGAAAGTCCCTTTATCCCCTTTCCATGTCTGTTGCCGGGAAGCTGGCTGAGGACTTTGGCGGGAAGCTGCGCATTTCCTATTCCGGCGGCGCTGACTTCTTTAATATCGCGGATATCGTGGATGCAGGCATCTGGCCGGTAACCATGGCCACTACCATGTTAAAGCCGGGCGGTTATGAGAGACTGGAGCAGATTGGACAGTTATTTGCAGCCAAGGAAGCTGCTGCCTTTGAGGGCGTGGATGCTGCCAGGGTAACCGGACTGGTGGAGGCTGTGAAATCCGACAAGCACCATGTAAAGGCGGTAAAGCCCCTTCCTTCCAGGAAAATCAACCGGCCGGTTCCGCTTACCGACTGTTTCATCGCCCCCTGTCAGGAAGGCTGTCCCATCCATCAGGATATCACCAGATACCTGCAGCTGGCAGGAGCAGGTGAGTTTGAGCAGGCTCTGGAGGTTATTCTCAATAAGAATCCGCTGCCCTTTATCACAGGTACCATCTGCGCCCACAACTGTATGAGCAAGTGTACCAGAAACTTCTACGAGTCCCCGGTGGATATCCGCAGGACCAAGCTGGAGGCCGCAGAGGGCGGATTTGAGGCGGTTATGGCTAAGCTCAAAGCGCCTGAGGTTACCTCTGATAAGAAGGCGGCTGTGGTAGGCGGCGGCCCGGCCGGACTGGCGGCAGCTTATTTCCTGGCCAGGGGCGGGGTGAAGGTTACCCTGTTTGAGAAGGAAGAGAAGATGGGCGGCGTTGTCCGCAACGTGATTCCGGGATTCCGTATCAGCGGCAGTGCCATTGACAACGACGTGAAGCTGGTGGCAGCCATGGGCGTGGAGATGGTGAACGGTAAGGAAATCACCGATATAGAGGCCCTTAAGAAAGATTATGATTATGTTGTCCTGGCAGTGGGCGCGTCCGAGCAGGGAAGGCTTAAGCTGGAGGCAGGGGATACCATGAACGCACTGGATTTCCTGGCACGGTTTAAGGCAACAGAGGGCAAGGTGGAATTAGGTAAGAACGTGGTTGTGATCGGCGGAGGCAACACAGCCATGGATACGGCCAGGGCAGCCAAGAGAAACGCAGGCGTGGAGAAGGTTTCTCTGGTATACAGAAGAACCAGACGCTACATGCCTGCTGATGAGGAAGAACTGGTCATGGCTGTGGAGGACGGCGTGGAATTCGCTGAGCTCCTGGCTCCTGTTAAGCTGGAAAATGGAGTTCTGTACTGTAAGAAGATGGTGCTGGGAGATATGGACGCCAGCGGACGCCGGGGCGTGGTGGAGACAGATGAGACAGTGGAAGTGCCTGCCGACACCGTGATTGCCGCTGTAGGCGAGAAGGTTCCGGGGGCATTCTATGAGAGTTTCGGCATTGCCCTGGACAGCAGAAGACGTCCCCAGGTGAACCAGGAGACGCTGGAAACCTCTGTGAAGGGTGTCTATGTGGCCGGAGACGGCCTGTACGGTCCTGCCACGGTGGTGGAAGGAATCAGGGACGGCAAGATGGCTGCGGAGGCCATTATCGGAAAAGCCCTGGCAGAGGACCTGTTCAAGCTCTCTGACGCAGAGACCATCTACGGACGCAAGGGCAGGCTGTCAGAGGAAAATGACCATGTGGTTGACAGCGCCCGCTGCTTATCATGCAACAGCTACTGCGAAAACTGTGTTGAGGTATGCCCCAACAGAGCCAATATCTCTCTGGTTGTTCCGGGCATGGAGAAGCATCAGATCATCCACGTGGATTATATGTGCAACGAGTGCGGCAACTGTAAGAGCTTCTGTCCGTGGGACAGCGCTCCCTATCTTGACAAATTCACCCTGTTTGCCAACGAGGCTGACATGGAAAACAGCAAAAACCAGGGCTTCACGGTACTGGACGCTGCTGCCGGTGTGTGCAGGGTAAGGCTTCAGGGCAGGATCATGGATTACACGGTTGGTACCGTAAACGCAGATGTGCCGGACGGCATCCAGAATATCATCCGGACAGTCATCAACGACTATTCATATATGCTGTAGATAATGTGTGGTGACAGTTCACATCGGATTTCTGAACTGTTACAATGTGTGCGAATTGCCGTACAAAGGAGTCCTCAATGAAAATGTGGGGACTCCTTTGGCAAAGGCTTGTTAAAAAAGTAACGTTATTCTTTTGCAAGAATAATGAAAGGAGAAGAACAAAATGGCACAAAAGCGCAATAAAAAAGTAGCTGTGGTGCAATGCTTTGGGGGCTGTCATGCAGAGGCAGACATTTTGCGGGAGGACCTGACAGGGGATTGCCGGCAGGTTATGGCAGAGCATCCGGAAGGCATACTGAAATGTAAATGGGGATGTCTGGGCATGGGCAGCTGCGTGGCTGCCTGTAAGTCGGATGCCATCCACATAAACAGTTTTGGAGTAGCGGAGGTGGACCGGGGCAAATGCGTGGGCTGCGGCCTGTGCGTGAAAGCCTGTCCTCTTGGTCTGATTCGCATTACCACACCAGAATACCCGGTTTATACGGCATGTATGAACCAGGACGGGGGAGCCCAGACAAGGAAGGATTGTTCAGTGGGCTGTATTGCCTGCGGTATCTGTGTAAAGAACTGTCCGGCGGATGCCGTCAGGATAGAGAATAACCACGCGGTAATAGATGAAGCAAAGTGTATCGCCTGCGGTATGTGTGCAGTCAAATGTCCAAGAGGAATTATACTGGATGCCGACGGCATTTTCACGGTAAAGGCGTAGAGGCAGGAGGCATAAAATGGGAGAGAACTTTTGTTTTACAGTAAATGGAGTGGAACGCTGCACCAGCGAGGATAAACCGCTGCTGCGCTATCTGAGGGACGACCTTCACCTTCATTCTGTCAAGGACGGGTGCAGCGAAGGCGCCTGCGGCACATGTACTATTGTGGTGGACGGCAAGGCGGTCAAGTCCTGCGTCCTGACCACCAGGCGGGCAGTGGGCAAAAACATCATTACCACGGAGGGATTAAGCGACGCGGAAAAGGAAGCCTTTGTGTATGCCTTCGGGGCAATGGGATCCGTGCAGTGCGGATTCTGTACGCCGGGCATGGTGATGGCCGGAAAGGCGCTGATTGACCGCGTTCCGGACCCCACTGAGGAGGAAATCAAGGTTGCGTTAAAGGGAAATATCTGCCGCTGTACAGGATATAAAAAAATTATCGAAGGCATCCAGCTGACGGCAGCCATTCTGAGGGGCGACGCCCGGATTGAGGAGTCACTGGAAAAGGGGGATGAGTACGGCGTCGGAAAGCGTGCCTTCCGCCTGGATGTGAGGGAAAAGGTGCTGGGCTACGGCGAGTACCCGGATGACGTGGAGATGGAGGGAATGGTGTATGCTTCGGCTGTCCGCTCCCAGTATCCGCGGGCAAGGGTTCTGGATATTGACTGCGGGAAGGCAGCGGCCCTTCCCGGCGTGCTGGCTGTGCTCACGGCCGAGGATGTCCCCAATAACAAGGTGGGCCATCTCCAGCAGGACTGGGACGTAATGATTGCAAAGGGAGATATCACCCGCTGTGTGGGCGATGCCATCTGTCTGGTGGTTGCCGAGTCCAGGGACATCCTTGAGAAGGCAAAGCGGATGGTGAAGATTGATTATGAGGAGCTGAAACCCGTGTGCTCCATTCAGGAAGCCATGGCAGAGGACGCGCCCAGGGTACATGAGAAGGGAAATCTGTGCCAGAGCCGCCACGTTACCCGCGGGGATGCAAAGAAGGCCCTGGAAAATTCCAGATACGTGGTGACCCAGACGTACCGTACGCCCTTTACCGAGCACGCTTTCCTGGAACCGGAATGCGCGGTGGCCTTTCCTTATAAGGACGGTGTGAAGGTATATTCCACAGACCAGGGCGTCTACGATACCAGGAAGGAAATATCCATCATGCTGGGCTGGGATCCGGACCGTGTGGTTGTGGAAAACAAGCTGGTAGGCGGCGGCTTCGGCGGTAAGGAGGACGTATCCGCACAGCACATAGCAGCCCTGGCAGCCCTTAAGGTGCAGAGGCCGGTAAAGGTGGTGTTTTCCAGACAGGAATCCTTAAGCTTCCATCCAAAGCGCCATGCCATGGAGGGGACATTTACCCTGGGATGCGACGAGAACGGTATATTTACAGGACTGGATTGTGAGATTTATTTTGATACAGGAGCCTATGCTTCCCTGTGCGGACCTGTGCTTGAGAGGGCGTGTACCCACTCCGTAGGGCCTTACTGCTACCAGAACACGGATATCCGCGGCTTCGGCTACTATACCAACAATCCGCCCGCAGGCGCGTTCCGCGGTTTCGGCGTGTGCCAGAGTGAATTTGCCCTGGAGTCCAACATCAATCTGCTGGCGGAGAAGGTGGGGATTTCCCCGTGGGAAATCCGCTACCGCAATGCCATTGAACCGGGCAAGGTACTTCCAAACGGGCAGATAGCGGACTGCTCCACAGCCCTTAAGGAAACCCTTCTGGCTGTAAAGGATGCCTATGAGAGCAATCCCGGCAGGGCCGGAATCGCCTGTGCCATGAAGAACGCGGGCGTGGGCGTGGGGCTTCCCGATAAAGGCCGGGCAAAGCTGGCGGTCCGCGACGGAAAGATTGAGCTGTACAGCGCTGCTTCCGATATCGGGCAGGGGTGTGCAACCGTATTCGTACAGATGGTTTCCGAGACAACGGGGCTTGGAAAGGAAATGGTCAGGAATATGGGGGCCAATTCCGAGGTGGCGCCTGATTCAGGAACCACATCCGGTTCCCGTCAGACCCTGATTACAGGCGAGGCTGTCAGGATGGCTGCGGCTGATTTGAATGAGGCATTGCAGGAAGCGGGAGGAGACTTAAGCCAGCTGGAAGGCCGTGAGTTCTTTGCGGAATTCTTTGACCCCACAGATAAGCTGGGAGCAGATGTGCCCAATCCAAAGAGCCATGTGGCTTACGGATTTGCAACCCATGTGGTGGTGTTGGACGACGACGGCAGGGTAAAGGAAGTGTATGCTGCCCATGACTCCGGAAAGGTAGTGAATCCCATTTCCATACAGGGCCAGATTGAGGGCGGCGTTCTCATGGGACTGGGCTACGCCCTGACCGAGGACTTCCCCTTAAAGAACGGTGTTCCCCAGGCTAAATACGGCACCCTGGGACTCATGCGCTCCACCCAGATTCCGGATATCCATGCAATCTATGTGGAGAAGGAAGAACTGCTGTCCTTTGCCTACGGCGCAAAGGGGATTGGGGAAATTGCCACCATACCAACCGCTCCGGCGGCACAGGGAGCTTATTATGCAAAGGACCATGTGCTGAGGACAACGCTTCCCATGGATGACACGTACTATTCAAAGAAAAAGTAAAAATAACATTGGAAATGAACGGCGAAAGGCAGTCCACCTGCTTTTCGCTTGTTCCGCATAAGGAGATGACATCATGGACAACACCCTTGACAAGACAGGGCATGGAATGGAACATAAAAGGGCGGATAAGGCCGTTGAATTCCGGTTTGCCAAACCACAGGACATACCCTTGATTCTCAGGTTCATAAGGGAGCTGGCTGATTATGAGGGAATGCTTGACCAGGTGGTGGCTACAGAGGAGCTGCTGAACCAGTGGCTGTTTGAGAAGGAAAAGGCAGAGGTGATTCTGGGGATGAAGGACGGGGAGACAGTGGGATTTGCTCTGTTCTTCCATAATTTCTCCACCTTCCTGGGAAGGGCCGGCATATATCTGGAGGACTTGTATGTGCGCCCGGAGTACCGGGGCCAGGGCTTCGGCACCGCCTTTTTGAACCGGCTGGCAGCCATTGCCGTGGAACGGGGGTGCGGACGCCTGGAGTGGTGGTGCCTGGACTGGAATAAGCCAAGCATTGACTTTTATCTGGGAATAGGCGCCCGTCCCATGAGTGACTGGACCGTGTACCGGATTGACGGGGAACGGCTGGAGGCCATGGCGGCTGATGCCCGCCGGTGACAGATGCCCATAGGCGGCAGATGGATGCAGGTGCCGGATGTCCGCAAGGTGACAGGAAAAAGGGAAGAAAGCCGGAACGTATCGTTAGATTGACAGAGAGAAACAGAACAGGAGAGTGATATATATGAAGAAGGTATTAAAAGGCGGAACCGTAGTTGGCGGAAGCGGCAGTGTCCGGGCAGATGTGCTCATTGACGGGGAAAAGGTGGCGGCAGTGGGAACCGGTGAGGAAATGGAGCGCCTGGCAGATGAGGATACCCAGATTGTGGATGTGGAAGGCTGCCTGCTCTTTCCGGGGTTCATCGACGCACACACCCATTTTGACCTCCATGTGGCGGGAACGGTTACTGCGGACGATTTTGCCACAGGAACCAGGGCGGCTGTTCGGGGCGGCACCACCACCATCGTGGACTTCGGGACCCAGTATGAAGGGGAGAGCCTGGCGGACGGCCTCAGGAACTGGCATGAGAAGGCGGACGGCAAGTGTTCCTGTGATTACGGATTCCACATGTCCATATCGGACTGGAACCCGTCGGTCAGCAGGGAACTTGACGACATGATGGAGGCCGGAATCACCTCCTTTAAGCTGTACATGACATACGATACCCAGGTGGACGACAAGACTATTTTTGAAATCCTGCGCAGGCTTAAGGAGGTGGGAGGAATCACCGGTGTTCACTGTGAGAACAGCGGTATGATAGCTGCTCTCCAGGCAGAGGCAAAGGCTGCCGGAAGAATGGGCGTGGAAAGCCACCCGGCCACCCGGCCGGCTGCCGCTGAGGCAGAGGCCATTGACAGGCTGCTCAGGCTGGCCGAGGTGGTGGATATCCCTGTGATTGTGGTGCATCTCACCTGCCGGGAGGGATACGACGTGATCATGGAAGCCAGGAGAAGGGGACAGAAGGTATATGCGGAAACATGCCCCCAGTATCTGCTCATGGATGACAGCCTGTACGGGCTTGCCGGCATGGAAGGGGCTAAGTATGTGTGCGCGCCGCCTCTGAGAAAGCAGGAGGACAGCGCATGCCTTTGGAAGGCTCTGGCGGACGGAACCATCCAGACCGTGTCAACGGACCACTGCAGCTTTACCACAGAGCAGAAGGCGCTGGGGAAGGATGACTTTACAAAGATTCCGGGAGGCATGCCCGGAGTTGAGACAAGGGGCACGCTGCTCTACACCTACGGCGTGGACGCGGGAAGAATTACAAAGGAAAAAATGTGCCAGCTTTTGTCGGAAAATCCCGCCAAGCTGTACGGAATGTATCCCACAAAGGGAGCCATTGCCCCGGGAAGCGACGCGGACATTGTTGTCATGCGCACCGGTGTGGAGGATATGGTTACGGCTGCGGACCAGGTACAGAATGTGGATTACGCTCCCTTTGAGGGAAGGAAGCTGACGGCACGCATAGAGAGCGTGTTCCTGCGCGGTACCCAGGTGGTGAAGGACCATCAGGTGGTGGTGGAGAAGGCCGGGAAGTTTGTGAAGCGCGGGAGATATGGGCTGTAATCAGCGGGGAATAACGGTGGAATAAAACCGGCTGGGAAGTTGGGAAAAGGGTGCAAATGCGGATCATTTATCTGCGTTTGCACCCTTTTTATGCACTTTTTTAGTGAGGGAGGTCATTTGCTCATCAGTATCTCGCGAAATCCCCTTGCCGCAGGGGAAAGATTGGCGTCCCTGACCCATACCAGATATATTTTCTGGATAAGGGGGATACTGGTGGCGATGTGCAGTTCCGTAAATCCCAGGCTTTGGAATTGCTTATAAAAGGTATATGAGACAATAGAAATGCATTGGTTTGAAATCACCTCGTTAATCAGCCCATAGTCATTGTAAGCGGCTGTCAGGGTCTTGGGTCTGAATCCGGCGCCGTCGCATAATTCATAGAGCAGCCTGTTGGTACCGTTGGTACTCACGTTATAGACTGCAAATGGTTGGTTTTTCAGTTCGGCGGCCTCTACGGATTTTTTGTGCGCCAGGGGATGATTCCTGCTTATGACAAATTTGACGGGTTCCGTGTAAAGCAGGATTTTTTCCAGGCTGGTATATTCAGATTCATTGTCAAACTCTCCGCATAAACCAAAGGTGCTGTTATAGTTGGATACATCCTTGATGATAGCTGTTGTATATTTAAAGGTGATGTTTAGGCTGCAGTCTGGATAGGCAAGGTGAAACTGCGCGCTTTTCTTCGGCAAAAAGGTCGTATTAATGGAGCATAAGGCAGACAGGTCAACGGTATTCAGATCACTGTTGACCTGATGCTTTACGGCGGATATTCCATGGTTGATTTCTTCAAGGGAACGCCTTGCATAATCAAAAAAAATCGTTCCATATTTCGTAAGTTCAATATTCCGGCCCCGCTTCATGAACAAAGGTGCGCCGATTTCTTCCTCAATGCCAAGTATGGCCTTTGTAAGAGCAGGCTGTGTGATATGCAGATGTTCAGCGGCACGCGTGTAGTGCTGGTATTCAGCTGCTTTAAGAAAGTATTCCAGATGCTGGTAATTCATACGCCCTCCTATTTCCAAAAGTTATTAATTGGCAAAAAAAAGTAATTTGTAATAATTGCATAAATATGGTTGAATTATATTAAATAAATCAGTAAATATACTCGTTGACACTATAATTATAGATTGAATTATCAATATATTCAAGCAGGTGGGGGTGGATAAGGAAAAATATTAGGAATCACGGTTTGGTTAAGGCAGGTTTCAGACAACAATTTTATCAAAAGGAGGAACTAGAATGAAAAAAGTGATGAAGAAAGTGATTGCAGCCATGGTTTCAACCGCAATGCTGCTGCCGCTGGCAGCCTGCGGAAACTCTGATACAGACAGTGCCGCCGCAACAACTGCCGCTGCCGCCACTACAGCAGGTGATTCCAAGGCATCAGAAGGTGGGGGTTCAGTGGGCGCGGACGGAGTGGACCACACACAGGGGGAGCCATTTAAAATCCGTTTTGCCACCAATGCATCAGCAGGGGATGTCGCCGGAGACGGAATCAGCCAGACTGGAAAGGGAATGATTTATTTCTGCAAACAGATTGAAGAGCGCAGCGGGGGCCGCATTACCACACAGATATTCACTGACGGCCAGCTGGCGTCCTCCACTCAGGAATATATTGGCGGTGCCCAAAATGGCGCGTATGAGATATTTATGCTGAACTGCGGTTCATGGGCTGATTATACCCCGGCCTACGCAGGCTTAAATATTCCTTATCTCTATATGGATTATGACGACGCATATGCGGTCCTGGATTCCGGGCTGCGCCAGGAGTGGGACCAGCGGGCCCAGGCCGATACACAGTGCATTCCTCTTGCCCACCTGGATATAGGGTTCCGCCAGCTTACGGCAAATAAGGAAATCCATTCCCCGGCTGATTTAAAAGGCGTCAAAATCCGCACTATGGTGGACCCGATTCAAATGAACTGCTGGGAAGCCTTCGGGGCCAGCGTGACGCCGGTGCCCTATGCGGAACTCTACACCGCTCTTCAGCAGAAACTGGTAGATGCCCAGGAGAATCCGCCCTCCAACATTGTTTCTTCCAAGATTTATGAGATGCAGAGCTACTGTATGAAGACGAACCATAATTTTACAACCACAATCATGGCTGCCAGTCCGGTATTCTGGAGTACGCTGTCGGAGGAGGACAAGGTATTTATCCAGGACCTTTGGAAGGAGACAGAGATGTATGTCCGTTCCCTGACCGAAGATTTATCTGATGGATTCTTCGACGAGATGCAGTCCAAGGGTACAACGGTGATTGAACTGACAACGGATGAACTCAAGGTATTCCAGGATGTGGCCAAGTCTGTGTGGCCCCAGGTAGAAGAACAGATGGGCTCAGAAGCTTACAATAAGCTGGTGGATTTTGTGCTGGATTACCAGGCAAAGAAATAAGTGGGGGTAGATCGTATGAAAGATGGAAAGTTCGACCTGAAGACTTTTCTGGATAATATAGAGCTGTATATATCGGCTGTGTTATTCATAGCCCTTACCGTATTGCTTTTTGCAAACGTGTTCTGCCGGTATGCGCTGAAGCATTCCTTTGCATGGGTGGAGGAGGTTGCGACCATTGCTTTTGTGTGGATGATTTGGTTTGCCATGTCCGCGGCTGTCACCAAAAGAAAGCACCTGCGCATCGACTTTATACTTGAAATGGTTCCGTTTAAGGTGAAAAAGGCAATGCTTGTCATCTCCAATCTGGTCTTTGCTGCTTTTGATATATATTTGCTGTATATTGTCATGACCATTATCGGGAGACTTGGAAACAGTCAGACCACGCTGCTGAGGCTTCCCCAGCAGATGGTATACTCCATTATTCCTATCGGGCTGGTGCTCAGTGTCGTAAGAATCGCGCAGGATACCATAAAACTCATGCATGAGAATGAGGCCAATCTGGGCGCTTCCAAGCCTGCGATGGACCTTGATGAATGTGAGCGGATTTATCTGGAAAAGAAGGCGGCAAGGGAGGCGGCTGCTGTGAAGGGAGAGGTGAGATAGTGGCTACAGGTGTTATGTTTATTGTAATGTTTGGTCTCATGTTCCTTGGTGTGCCCATTGCAGTGGCAATGTTCATCAGTATGTTTGTACTGATAAATGTTGACCCGGTTACCACCAGTTCATTCATTGCCCAGACTACATATGGAGGAGTTGCCAGCTTCACCAACCTGGCTCTGCCCTTTTTCATGATTTCGGGTACCATCATGGAAACAGGGGGACTGTCCAAACGTCTGGTGAGTGCAGCCAATTCAATCATAGGCGGTGTTACAGGTTCCCTTGGAATGGTTACGGTCATAGCATGCATGTTCTTTGGCGCAGTGTCCGGTTCCGCACCGGCCACAGTGGCGGCCATCGGCGCCATCATGATACCTATGATGGTGCAGGAAGGGTACAGCAAGTATTATGCAACAGCTCTGGCATGCTGTGCTGGCGGTCTGGGAGTCATTGTGCCTCCCAGCTATCCTCTGGTACTCTACGGCGTCACCTGTAATCAGTCGGTAGGAGATTTGTTCATTGCCGGACTGCTCCCATCCTGCGTGGTGGGCGGAGTACTTATCCTTATCAATTATGTATACTGCAGGAAGCACCGCCTGAAGGGCGAGAACCATTTCCATATCAAATCAGCGGTCAGCGCCTGGTGGGACGCAAAGTGGGCGTTAATCATGCCGGTTATTATACTCGGTGGAATTTACGGAGGCTTCTTCACTGCGACGGAGGCAGCGGTGGTGGCTGTTGTGTACGGCATATTTATCGGATTTGTGGTATACCGGGAGTTGAAGATTGAGAAGCTCTGGGCCGTGTTCAGGGACAATGCGGCGTTTATAGCAGGCACCATGTTCATCATGTGTCCGGCAAAGGCAACCGGTTCTGTATTCGCGTATCTGAACATCAACCAGACCATTGCTGATTTCATGTTCAGTATCTCCAGCAATTATTATGTGGTTATGTTCATGATATTCATTATCATGTTTATTGTGGGAATGTTCATACAGACAACGCCGGCCATAATCATTCTGGCTCCCACCCTTTTATCCGTTGTAACCCAGGTGGGATGCGATCCCATTCACTTTGGTATCATCCTGGATTTGGCCCTGGCTATTGCATTTGTAACACCGCCTGTGGCAATCAACCTGTTTGTGGGTTCATCCCTGACAGGCATCAGTATAGACAAGATAACAAAGGCCGAAATGCCCCTTCTGTTTGGCCTGATAGCAGCATTTTTCGTGGTGGCATTTATTCCGGCCATTTCACTCCTGCTGCTTGGCAGGATATGATGGCGGGGATGATAACAGGGATGATAGCGGGGATGACGCGGGTGTGATGCAGGAGATAACGCGACGCAGGCGTTACGCAGACTATAGAGCCGGTCATCCCGGACAGACTGGAGAAATTAGACTAAGCATCAGGAGGAAACATGGATATCCTATATCTTTCCATAGTGTTTCTGGTAATCGTTGTGATTATATGGCTGAAAAAGCCGCTGTTTGTGGCAATGATAGGGGGGATAGCAGCTACCATTATTTTGTTCCGGGTCAATCTGAAGGACGCGGCGGTTGTTCTGGGAAGGCAGACAGTGGCCTGGGATACAATAGATGTGCTGCTGAGCTTCTATCTCATCATATTTCTCCAGCTTATGCTGGAGAAAAAAGGAAGGCTGACAAACGCGAAGGATTCATTTAACCGCCTGCTCAGGAACCGCAGAATGAATACCATTGTATCACCTGCAATTATGGGACTTCTTCCGTCTGCGGCAGTCATGACAATCTGCGCGGATATGGTAGACAGGACATGCGGGGAATACATGGATGATAAAAACAAGACGTTTGTATCCTGCTATTACAGACACATACCGGAAATGTTCCTTCCAACCTTTCCGGCGGTCCTCTTGGGACTTACACTTAGCGGACAGAATGCGGGGGTGTTTGTGCTGGCCATGATTCCTATGGTGGTGGTGGCATGTCTTGTGGTATATATTACACATTTAAAAGGAATACCCAGGGAAATGCCCCTGCTTGAAGAGACCATTGATAAGAAAGCGGAAATTATCAATCTGGTGAAAAACCTGTGGACCCTGATAGCTGTGCTCTTAATCATTATTATATTTAATCTTTCCGTGTGCATAGCCGCGCCCCTGGTAATTGCTTCCAATTATATATTTGATCATTTCAGCTTAAAAGATCTTCCGGATCTTATGGTGAGGTCTGCGGAACCCATATTATTGGGCAACATGTACCTGATAATGCTTTTTAAAGGCATATTGTCGTATACCGGCGTCATAGGGCTTCTGCCTGATTTTATAGGACAGTTTCCTATTTCCATGACAATGTCCTTCGGCCTGCTGTTCTTTATCGGCACAGTTATAAGCGGCTCCCAGACAATCATTGCTCTTTGCATGCCCATGGCGTTTTTGGCGTTTCCCCAGGGAGGGATTCCGTTTCTTGTCATGCTGATGAGTGTCGCGTGGGCTGCAATGCAGATATCTCCCACACACGTCTGCTCCTTTGTTGCGGCTGATTTTTACCACACCACACTGGGAGACATCGTTGTGAGGGCCCTTGGACCGGTCATTATATTTTCAATTATTGCATATGGTTACGGACTGCTGCTGGGGCAGATTTTCTATTAGCGGATTTATAAACAAAAGCTCATGATACAAGGAGGAAAAATATGAAAATAACAAGCGCGAAGTTATTCCTGGCCGAATACAACCGTTCTGAAACGCCTGAGTTTCCTAAAAAGAGTAAGGTGGTGGGAATCCGTATTTACACAGATGAAGGAATTTACGGGGACGGAGAGGTGGCGGGAATTCATGCAACCTACGGGGCCTTTGGTGTGATAAAGGATATGTGGCCTTTTATCTCGGGAAAAGACCCCTTTGACAATGAGGTGCTGTGGGACCAGCTGATGCTCAGAACCTTTTGGGGGCAAAACGGCGGTGCCTTCTGGTACAGCGCAGTCAGCGCCATTGATATCGCTCTGTGGGATATCAAGAGCAAGGCGCTAAATGTGCCGTTATATAAACTGCTGGGAGGAAAGCGGCGGGATAAGGTGCGCTGCTATGCCTCGCAGCTGCAGTTTGGATGGGGGCCAATAGATTCCCCGGCCGTAACCGTACAGGATTATGTGGACAGGGCCAGGCTTGCCCTTCAGGATGGTTACGATGCCATTAAGATTGATTTCCTTAATTGGGATGAAAAGGGCAATATATTGAATGAGACCAACCGTCTGGGCCTGCTTCCTCCTGAGCTTGTACATGTTTTCTCCGACCGTGTCCATGCTGTCAGGGAGGCCATAGGCCCCAAGGTTGACCTTATTATTGAAAATCACGCGGGAACCAATTCCAATTCGGCAATCCAGCTGTCGGCAGCAGTCCAGGACTGTAATATTTACTATTTTGAGGAGCCTAACACGCCGGTATTCTACAATAACAAATATGTAAAGGATAATGTGAAAATGCCGCTGGCCCATGGGGAGCGGGTGTTCGGCCGATGGGAATACATACGGTATTTCATGGATAATTCCATTCAGGTAATCCAGCCGGATATCGGCAATGCCGGCGGAATCACCGAAACAAAAAGAATCTGCGATATGGCGTATACCTTTGATGTGGGTGTTCAGATTCATACATGCGCGTCCCACCTGCTGACGCCGCCGTCTGTACAGCTTGAGGCATGTATACCTAATTTTGTCATTCACGAACAGCATATGCGCAGTATGAATCCTTCCAACCAGGAACTTACAGCAAAGGTAGTGATGCCGAAGAATGGGTATCTGGACGTGACGGACGATATTGGCATTGGAAACGAATGGTCTGACAAGGCGCTTGCATCGGAAGACCAGATAACACTTAATTAAAGGGGGAAATCAGAAGATGAAGATTACAAGTGTGGAATGCTATAAAGGAGCGTTCATAACGGTTAAGGTAAACACGGACGAGGGAATCAGCGGTTTTGGCGAGGCCGGACTTTCCTACGGCAGCTGCCAGAACGCGGCGTGGGGAAACTGTCAGGATTTTGCCAAAATGGTCATTGGCATGGACCCCTTTGACACGGAAAAAATTTATGAACATCTCCACCGCCATACGTTCTGGGGCATGAACGGGGGCGTTACGGTATCTGCCGCCATGGCCGCCATCGACATTGCCTGCTGGGATATTAAGGGAAAGGCATTGGGGCTGCCTGTTTATAAGCTCCTTGGAGGAAAGACCCATGATTCCCTCCGGGCGTACGCCTCCCAGCTGCAGATGGGGTGGAGGACCCTTATTACAAAACTGGACCGGTCTGAGCTTCAGTTTGAACCGAAGGATTACTATGACACTGTAAAGGATGCCATGGCGGACGGATACGATGCAGTTAAGATTGACCCGTGCTTTGCCGGATTATCAAGAGAGGATTTTAACCAGGCGTACTTAAAACGCGGCGACAATCTGAAGGGAGCTTATCCGGAAGCATTGAGGAAAATTGCGGTGGAGCGCATTGCGGCTGCCCGTGAGGCGGGAGGTGACGAGCTTGACATTATCATAGAGATCCATTCCACCCTTGACGCCAACACGGCCGTGATTTTAGGAAAATCCCTGGAGCCTTACCGAATCATGTACTATGAGGAACCTACCATGCCTTCCAATCCTGAGGTATTTAAGCATATCAAGCAGAAATGTGATATCCCCCTTGCAACCGGTGAGAGGAGCTATACGCGCTGGGGATTCAGGCAGTTCTTTGAGGACAGGACACTCAGCATTGCCCAGCCGGACCTGTGCAATACCGGCGGCATCACGGAAGTAAAGAAAATCTGCGATATGGCCAATGTATATGATATCGGCATCCAGCTTCACGTGTGCGGCGGGCCAATTGCCACGGCGGCGGCCCTCCATGTGGAGACCGTCATACCTAATTTTGTCATTCATGAGGAGCACTGCGCTAATTTCAAAACAGATTACCAGAAAGCGGGGAAATATGCCTGGGCTCCGGTAAACGGCAGATATGTGATGAATGAACGGCCCGGAATCGGCCAGGAGATGAGCGAGGAGGCCATGGCTTCCTATGCCAGGGTGGTAGTTGACTAGATTTTCAATCCCGTGATGTACAAAGTTTAGTTTGTCTATAGTATGAGCAGGCGGTAAAATGCCTGCTTTTTCTTTTTCAGCACACTGCCAAACGCAGCAGCTGGCTTTAGTCAAAACGCATGCCGCTGAATATGTGGACCAGATCCGATTGACTTTTTAAATGAAGCTTTTTAAGAAGGGCAGATCTTTGGTTATAGATGGTTTTGGGGGTTGATTTAAGCTTGATATCCTCACCCAGCATCATCTGGAAAACAGAGTGCTCTGCGTCCGATAAGCCTGAAAGTATAAGAGCGTTAATCATCTGTTCCTGGGGGGAGATATCAAAAGCTGCTTCACGTATGGTATCCGTGAGAATGGAAAACTGGCTTTTGAATACATAGGCGCAGGCGTATGCATTTTTACAGGCGTCTATGGTTATCTTAGGATTCTCAAATGCCGTAAGAATAATAATTTTCGCATTGGTAAGAATGCGGATTTCCCGGGAAGCCTCGATTCCGTCCAGATGCGTGCTGGACAGGTTCAAATCCATCAGGACAATATCAGGCTGCAGACGGCATGCCATTGCCACGGCCTCCTGACGGTTGAATGCACATCCGGCCACCTCCATCTGAGGTTCTTTTTGAATCATGCTTTTTATGAGAAAGCTGAAGTCAACGTCATCCTCCACAATTAGTATCTGTATCTTGTCCAACATTAAGAGTTATCTCCTTTTATCCTGCGGTTTACATTTGAAGGGGAAGCACAGTGTGAAGGTGGTTCCGGCACCTTCCTTGCTTTCAACCTGGATTGAGCCTTTATGCTTGAGCATTACATTACGGCAATAGTACAGTCCAAGCCCCATGTGATGATTGGTTGTTTTCGTGGTGTAGTAGGGGGCAAACAGCTGTCCCAGCTGTCCGGCCGGAATACCGGAACCAGTATCTGATATATACAGATAAGCCAGGTCTTTCTTGGGCGGCGTTTGGAAGCCGATGGTGATAGTGCCCTCACCTGCGATGGCATCGAATGCGTTGTTCAGAAGATTGGTTATCACTTCATGTACATGCTTGTAATCGCAGTACAGCTCTGCATCAGGAGGCAGATGGAGAATAAATGAAATGTCTGATTTCAGGGAACGGAAATCGCGGGTGCAGTCTTCTATCAATGACGGTATGCTGACCATGGACGGCTCCAGCTTAATGTCTTCCGAATAGTCATTTATCTTGGACATATAGTTGTCCAGATGCCTGGCTGAACGTGCTATGATTTGAGTGAGATTTATGATCTCTTCTTTGTCAGTTAAATCACTGGCTTCTATGCCGCTGGCACCCCATTCAATCTTGGCAATCTCATTTTTAACAACATGTCTGATAAAGTGCGCGCTTTTATTAATCAGCCGTCCTTCCTTATCCCAATCATATGTCTGGTGCATGAATCTGGCGCCCATGATTCCACCGTTAAAAGCATGGTAAAGATAGTAAATAATCAGCAGTAAAATAATAATCAGATTGCCCTGCCAAAGCTTAAAGAGGGGTTTTATCCGCAGAACGTGGACTAAAAACGCGCTGAGGAGCTCATACCATATGGGAATGAGACACAGGAAGGCCACCAGGCGTTTTTGCTCATACACTTCGGATTCCCGTTCCCTTTTCAGGGTGTTTACGATCAGAAGGGTAAAGATGATTCCGTAGAGCCAGTTATATACGGCGGCTGTCACATAGTATATGTAATCATACAGCTGGTAATGGCGGGTCTGTATATATGGATAACGGATGCCGAACAGTATGGCTGGTATGAATATACAGATACGCAGCCAGAAAAAACACCGTGGATGGCGCTGGTCAAAGGCGCTGAAATAGAAAGCAAAAATAATGGCGGAGGGCATGGCATAGTAGTACATGACAGCAGTCAATAGGGAATATATATTCAGCGAAAGAGCATCGTTCATCAGCCAGGGATATTCCTGGCACAGAACCGGAAACAGGGTGAAATACAGATATTCCTTCAATACCCCCATGCTGAAACACATACCACTGATAAAACACCATCGGTTTAATTTGCTGTGACGGTTTCCCAGATAGACCAGGAAAAACAAAAGCCATATCAATATGGTAAACAGTAGTATGAATTCGCCAGGAAGGCCTTTGGAATTGCCTATTAACAAGAATAGTTCCTCCTTTTCGCAAATATTGTCAAATTTATTATAATTATAACGAATATATATTTAAAATTAAAGCTGTGTCAAGGTTTTTTGTCCTAAAATTTATGGGAACATGGGGAAATGGTGTTATGTTATTATGGTATAAACAACAGAAATACACGAATATCATTGGGGAAGGAATGTGACTGATATGGATGATGAGCTTGATTATCGGATACTGCGTCATATAAAACATGCATTGCCAGAGAAAAGAATATGTGAGATTGAAAACGTGCTTGCAGATAATTTTGATGAATACATGCGTTTTAGGGAAATAGAAGGCACTGCCGGGACTGGTTTAGACCAAACCTCATTGAGCGTGGATGAGCTGAGGAAAAACTGGGTCCGGTATACTAAATTAAACAATAACAGGTTTGATAAGTTAGTAGAAACTTATTTTGACCGATATAAGGAGAATGCAAAGAAAAGGAATAAGAAAGGCACTGTGACGGAACTTAACATAGAGCTTAGCGGGCACAATAAGTGGTATCGAATGCTGAAGGATCACGGCATCGGTGCTAAATACCATGATGATATGAGGAAGCTATGCTTTCTTTTTGAATTAAGCTATTTGGAATCCATAGAATTATTGTGGTCTGCGGGGCATCCCTTTGATAACGACAGCACACGCGACTATGTCATTGCCGAGTGCCTGGTTCAGAAAATATACGAGCAGGAAGAGGTAGATAAGCGTTTGGCGGCATTGGGACAGCCTGTTTTATTCCAAAACGGTAAATGATATAAGAACAATCACGAAGGAGAACGAAATCATGACAAAAATAAAAGCGGCAATTAGTCTGAAGGATGGCGTTAAAATCAACAATTATTCCGGGAGTATTTTGACTTTGAGGAGATATACAATATACTAAAAAATGATAGTTTTATCTACCAAAACTTTGTCGTGTCGGTATTTCCGTCATATTTCAATTCTATGTTTTTTGGTCTCCATGAAACAGATGGAAGCAAGCGTGAGCGAAACGCGATTGATTTATTATCATTTCCGGAAAAATGTACAGAATATTATCCGGCGTATTATAAAAAGAATGCGGACGGTAATTTGGTTAAGATTGACGTAGATGAGTTCTCTGCTTACATCGCCATACAATATGAGAGTGCACACTATGATAAAAAAGGAAATCTAAGGTATGCGGATTTGCCTGGTTATATGGATTTACCTGACGTTAATGGTTTTGCTAAAAGCGTAAACCGGCTATTACATAATATATCCAACGGCGGAAACCGGTTATTTTCCCCGGAAGTTGCAGTTGCAGTGCATATCTATTTATTGCTACATATACAGGCGGGGATTCTTCCTGATGAATCCCGATCATACCAACAACTGCTTCATATAGTAGAAGAAAACGGCCCCATGGATACCCGGACTGAAAAAAACATAGTCATCAAGGAAAGCGTGGAGTGTTTTGAAGCGGGTACGCTTTATCATGAGAAAATGCCGGGAAAAGAAAAGATAGACTTAGTGCGGATTTCCAACAGCAGCCAGGCCCAAGTCATGGTATATATAGCGGATTCTGTCCTCCGCCGTGCAGTAATGCCCGGGGAATCCGTATATATGCTGCGCAAAGCGGGCAGATACCTGTCTTTTGTGCCCAGGTTTTCAGTAGTGGGAGAGACGCTTCTGCTGTTGGAAAATGGAAGACTGTGTACCTTGTGGGAGAATGAGACAAGTTATCTGGATACAGATATCGAGATTCCCGTGTGCTGGGCGCATAGCAATGAATATGGCACATTCATTATTGATGAAAATGGGCATTTGGATGATACCAATGCATGGCCGGAGCAATTGCCTGAAAAACCGGTTGTGTCAGTCTCGGTATTTGGTATTGATTACTGTATGCTGCTGGAAGATGGAAGTGTAAACAGCAGGCTGCCCAAGACCGGATGGAATCAGGTATTCCATGCATCAATCGGACTAAATTCCGGCATTGCAATCGGTATGGACCGTATTCCTGTGCTTCAGCATGGCACAAAGCTGCCCTTTGCGGATGCCGTGGAGGCGTATGCCATGGAGAATCACTATATTTGTCTGAATGCTCAGGGTCAAATCAAAACTGACAGCAGCCTGTCTGTCTCAGAAACAGTGTATGCGGTTGCTATTTGCGGACAGGGATATGTACTTGCGGAAAAGAATTCTATCGTATTGATCAGTTTTCAAAACAGCATAATGCAGTCATGGCCCAATATCAGCTCAACAGAAATTACAGCATCGGATGATATGATTGTTTATTATGATCAAAATGGGCATATCAAACGATTGATGCTGTAATTGATTCTATCAGAAAATGAAATGATTTTTATGCAAGAGGAAGATATGATTATGGATAATAAAATGAATATGAAAAGAAAGGGAGAGAATATGAACATGAACGTGATTTTACTGGTTCACATCTTAGGCATACTTGTGTTAATTGGCGCTGCTGTGTTTGGTGTGGTTATGGTAATCGGGCGTACGTCAAGGCGGCGTAATGATTCAGACAAAAGAGACGGGGGCGCCAAGCCACTGAACCATAAAATGGATATGGCCCCGTCAGCGGAAGACAGCCGTTTATGGGAATTAAAAGAGAAAGAACGTTTGGCCGATGAGTATTGCAGAGTTACACAGGCCATAGAGGATATTAAAAGTGAAGAAGTGTATAAAAAGATATTTCTTCGCTATGCCAATGTATATCAGATTCTGATAGGACTTGAACGGCGCCTGAACCAGAAGGATATATCTGATAAGGAATTTATGGAAGAGATTTATATGGCATTGGAAAACTCGAGGATTGGACAGCAGCTATCAGAAAAAGGATTCCTTGTGGAGGAGGCCCGCGTTGAAATTGATAAAGAGCACTATAAGAGTCTTTGCCTTGAATTGAGTGTTGGCGAGCTTCAGAATGATTTGGCTAAGCAGAAAAAAATGCTGGCTCACTATCGAAGTCTGATGAGTTTTAAAAACCATATATTACAGACAGGAGCCGACATGTATTCAATTTTGCAGGCGGCTTCGTTGAATCATGCAGAGACGTGTAAAGAAGCAATTTCCAGAATGCGCCTGAAGTTGGAAAAGTGCGGCTGTTACTGTATTTTTGCAGATCATCCGGCGTTTGCCGCTGATGAGAATATAAGGGTGGATTTTTTGGATGATGGAGCCGACGCAACGGAACTTCCGGGGCTGTACGCGAAAGGAAAAAAGGGGAATTATGTATTAATTGGAACTTGCTGTGGTACCAGGAGGACTCAAAATGAAAGAAGTAAGCAACATTAAGATAACGGCTAAAAAATGTAATTCAAAAAATGAAAAGGAATACTTAGAAGTTATTTTTTATAAATGGGCTAAAAATAAATACAAGGCGTTTGACAGTGTGAATATCCCGGTCAGTGATGTTCCAGAAATCATTTCTAAGCTTCAAAAAGCGCTGCAATCAGAGCAGGAAGAGATAACACAAAATTCAGAAGATGATGGGAGCAAAGTAGATGCGGAAGAGTTAAAGAAAAATTTGAAGGCCTATATTAGTTCAGGGGAAAGGATAAAGGCGGCAGCCAAGAGTTTTAAATCAGAATATTCAGAGAGTGAAAAATGTTTGCGAAAATTACAAAATTCGGAGTGTTATCAAAAGAAATTGGAAACGCATTATGAAGAATTAGAGAAAATTGAAGAAATGTATAATTTGAAGATTCGTGATTATATGCCGATTTTCAATGCTGTTAAAGAAGACTGGGCGTGTTTTGCAGGATGTGTTTCTGAAAATTCATTTGAATCTCTTTCAGCGAGTATGTTCAATAAAAAATCACATATGTCGCGGTACGTAGCAAAAAATATGAAGTTGCTTGATGAAATGGGTGACATTCCGGATTTCTCCGAGTTCGAGACGCCGTCACGCACGGAGAATCAAGTAGATGACGGTACACTCAATTTACCGGAACAATACTATAAGTATGTGGAAATAATTAACAGTCTAATGGAATATCCAAAAGATGTAATAGAAATAAACGGTTTATCCTTTGAGGAATTGTCCGATATTTGCAGCCAATGGGAACCATACACAGATGAAATAAATTCAATGAGGAAATATTTCACGTCGGAAAAGAAGAGATGTATGGAAAAAAAATGTGTATATGAAGAGAAATACGCTGAGTGCGGGAGCAAGATAGCACAATATCAGCAAGGCATAAAAACTATGACTGCGAATATTTGGTCGCATGAAAAGGAATGGTACTATTACAGGTTATTGCGGTTAGCCTGTCCCTTAATGAAAGAAGTATGCGCTAAGGAAGGTGAGTTCAATGCTGAAGAGGCCGTCTCCTTATGCGGGCAGACTTGGAAGTTGTTGGATGATTTTAACAGGGAAAGCAAAAAATATCAATTTCGTTGGATTGCACACCAAGACGAAGTGAGTATGAAATCGGAACAAATTTGTGTTGATTTTATTGAAGGCGAAGCGGACTGGCCCGGTTTATATTTATATACGTTAGACAATCAGGAAAAATTTATCTGCATAACTCCGGGCCGGATATCGGCTGAATAAAGATACGAAGGAGATAAAATTATGAGCCAAAAGGAATTAAAGCCACTTCTGGAGCAATTCAACATCCCGCTTCCCGAAACAATTGATTTATATAATTTAATCGGATTAGATTTTGGCGACGGAGAACTGTCGGCAGCCTTTGTCCAATGGAACAGTGTTAAGAAACAATTTGTCATAAAAGGGCTTTCTCTGGATGAAGGCGGTGTACTGACAAAGAACCCTAATGCATATTATATTAGCCCGTCGTTAAAACGTTTTGTATATGATGCCAGAGAAACTGAAATAACAAGCGATAGTGGATTGCGTTACTATAATTTTAAGAAGTGTGTGGGAACAGACGAGGCAAAAGCAAAATATATACTGGATAATGGAAAGACAGCAGATATGACTTATTCGGATGTTATGGCGGAGGGCTTTAATATTGCTGTCAATACAATTTTTAAATATGATGCGGCAAGGTTACTCGATCCGGAAAAACCGACTATTATACTGGTGGGCTGTCCTTCCAGTGCAGGATGGGAAAAAAATAAGCTGGAATATGCCGAGCTGTTACGCAGCAGGCTGTCGCTTCCAAGTCATATTACTGCACCGGTATATGTGGCAATCCATAAAGAATCAAATGCGGCATTAGCGCGTGAGCTGGATCCCAAATGGGGAACGAATCGAATTAAACGCCACGAGGTTATTGTTATTCTGGATAATGGCTCCAGCACATTTGATATTACGGTTGTGGGAGTAAATGGTATACCAGAGAATGGAGAGGACAGTTACCAGTTCGGCGGGAATCGTATTGACGAAAACCTGTTAGCGTTGATGTGGAAGCAGCTTGTGGAGAAAGAACCCGGTATGAAACTGCTCACTGAGCATGGCCATAAGCTGGGACTGCGCATTGCGAAGGAGACATATTATGGCCTGGATGGTGACCTGCGGATCCCGGCACCTTATATGGCCACATTAAATGGTAAAACGGACGCAAAGGGAAGAAAACCCAGAGTGAGGTTTGAAGTCAATGATGATATCATGGACGAGGCATTGGAGGGAATGCCTGTTACTGCATTTCACTTCAGTGGGGCTTCCGGTTCAATGATAAAGAAGCGGAAGCTTGTCTGTAGTTCCTGGCTGGACGGATGCAGAAAAATATATCAAGCATTTTATGATGAAATGAAGCAGTTTTTTGTACTTCCAGGCGACGCAGAACATCCGGTTGTTCCACATCGTATCATATTAAGCGGCGGTGTGTCTGTTATGCCGGAGGTAAGGGAGCTTGTCAGAGAGGTGTTTGGTGTTGAGCCTGTTTTAACGGCTCACCCTAACTATTCCGTTTCAGAGGGACTTGCATATGTTTTGGTATCGGAGGTGAGAAAGGGACAATTCCTCCGCGAACTATTATCTGAGCTCCCCCAAAAATTACCGGGGAAAGACTCCTTGAGGGAATCTATCATTAAGGCAGGCATTGATGAAGATTGGATAACCTACAAAGAGTCATTGAAGGAATGGAGTCAGGATTCCTCGACGCTACATTCCATAAGGGACTGGTATGACGACTTCTTTTCAAAAAAATTCAATCAAAATTTGGATTTGCCTGTTCAGGAAGGGGCGAAGGACTGGTTTGAGATGAAGGGAATAGAAACTATAATCACAACGCTATTACAGAAAAAATTTGAAACAATTTTTCCTGAATATACAGATGAATTCCACTACTCGCTTCCTAAAATGTCATTTTCTTCATTGAAGGGAATCATAGTTAATATTCGAACTGACTATGGATTTCTATTTGGAGAGCTGACATCGAACGAAGAATTAGGCATTGTTATATCCAGTACAAGCCTTAATATGAAAAGGAATCAGGCATGGCGCGTTAAAGCATATCAAAATGTATTACAGATGGAAAATAAAGTTAAAAAGGGCGGAAGTAATGAATATTCATATAGATATATGAAAGATAGAATGATTTTAGGACCTATTCAGAAGACGGGAACTACCACGGTTACATATGCTGGGTTAGATTCTATGTACAGAGAAAAATTCACGGATCCTATTGTACAGGGAATTCGTAATGAAATTCTTAACTTATTGGAAAAACCGCTGAAAGAATACGTTGAATTAATAACCCCATATTTTAATATGACGGCCAGAAAATGACACATTAGCAGTACACCGTATGTAACGGGATGATTTTTAGGATTTCGGACTACATATTGACTGTGTGGAGATATTCAAGGAGAACAGTTATGAGCGAAAAACCCCCTATTTTGTTACTGGAACAATTCAACATCCCGTTTCCTGAAACACCCGACTCATATAATCTGATTGGTTTGCGCTATAGTGATGATGAATTATCAGGAGCATCCGTTCAGTGGGATTGTATTCGCAGAGGTTTTGTTATAAAAAATCTATCTTTGGATGAATCTGGAATACCAAAAGAGACGCCCAATATATATTATATCAGTCCGGCATTGGGCCGTCTTGTACCTGGTATCAGAGAAACAGAAGTTATGAATGATGTCGCGGGAGGGCGTTACCAGAACTTTATAAGGTGTATAGGGACAGAGGAAGCAGAAACTAACTATATACTGGCCAATGGAACGGTATCCGATATGACTTATTCGGATGTTATGGCCGAAAGCTTTAATATTGCTGTCAATACAATTTTTAAAAGCGATTATGCAAGGCTCCTTGATCCTGAAAAACCAACCATTATCCTTGTGGGCTGTCCTTCCGGCGCGGGATGGGAAAAGACCAAACTGGAATATGCCGGGTTATTGCGCAGCAGGCTGTCACTGCCGGATAATATCACTGGACCGGTATATGTGGCAATCCAAAAGGAATCGGATGTGATAGCTGCGTGTGAACTGAGTTCCATACAGAGGGAGAAGGAGGCTGAGCGTCAGGAGGTTATTGTTATTTTGGACAATGGCTCCGGCACGTTCGGCATAACGGTTGCGGGAGAACATGGTATACCTGAGAACGGAGAGGACAGCTATCGGTTCGGCGGGAACCTTATTGACGAAAACCTGTTGAAATTGATGCAAAATCAGATTAATAAGGAGTATCCCGGTCTGAAGCTGTCCTCACCCCATGGCCATGAATTAGGACTGCGCTCTGCAAGGGAGTTATATTATGGTATTGACGAAAATTTGAGAGTTCCTCCCGTTTATCCAGTCAGCTTAGCTGGTAAAACAGACGCGAAAGGAAGAAATTGCAGATTGCGTTTTGAAATTAATGATGATGTCATGGAGGACGCATTGTACAGGATACCTGTTTCTGCATGCCACATGACGGAGTCTGAAGATTTCAGGATAAAAAAACAGATGGTTAGCTGTGACTCCTGGATGGACGGATGCAGAAAAATATATCAGGCATTCTATGACGAAATGAAGCCATTCTTTACCGCGCCGGGAGATGCAGAGCATCCGGTTGTTCCTCACCGTCTCATACTGCGTGGGGATGTATCCGCCATACCAGAAGTCAGGAAACTTGCTGGGGAAGTTTTTGGGGTCGAGCCTATTTGGACGAATCATCCAAACTACTCTATTGCAGAGGGACTTGCCTGTATCCTGGGGTTTGAGACGAAAAAAGCTCTATTCTTCCGTGAACTTATATCTGAAATCCCCGGCAAGCTGCCAGATGTATATTCATTAAGGGAGGCAGTAATTAGAGCCGGTGTTGCTGAAATTTGGAGGTCTATTAAAATTTCTTTGGAAAAATGGAGTGAGTATTCCTATTCATTATTTTCTATCAAAGATTGGTCTGAACGTTTTCTCGCTGAAGAGATTCCACATAATTTGACCCGGTCTGTTCAGCGGGGGGTGAGGAGATGGTATGAGGATGAGGGT
>OGGX01000171.1_pt1 | contig 53867 bp, 75 predicted proteins | sample 1571331 | NCBI WGS metagenome assembly OGGX01 (sample SAMEA2582056, study PRJEB24529) | metagenome | biome: Human gut stool | place: China | collected 2011
CAGTAAAATCCCCGCTTGCAAACATCTTCAGAATGTTATTCATCGTAGCATTGACAGGCGGTACAAAAAAATATACCAGTACACCCAACACAATTAGAGCTATGACAACGAATTTCCCTATCTTTCTTGATTTTTTCTTTTTCATATTCGACCCCCTTTCACAAATATTTATCATATTCATTCTAATCATCTGCCGTGCCATTGACCAATGGTTCTTTTCTATACTGTAAGTCATTGGATAGATTAATTCTATGCAATCCGAATTCACATCAAAAAAATTTGATATATCTATTGACAACTCGTTATTTCAATCATATAATAATTATATCAATTTTTTTTGATGTGAGGTGACGCCTATGGAGCACAGGTTTACAAATGATGCTAAAATTTTCAAAGCGCTCTGCGATGAAAAGAGACTTATGATTTTAGAACTTTTGCAAAGCGGAGAAAAATGTGCTTGTGTCTTAATTGATAAAATGGACATGGGTCAATCCGGACTATCTTACCATATGAAAATTCTATGTGAATCCGGCATTGTTACAAGCAGGCAGGAGGGAAAATGGACTCACTATTCACTCAGTAAATCCGGCAGTGAATATGCATTAAAGCGTTTACGCTGCTTAACTACCCCAAGAGCAGAGGACGCATTTGAATAAATGGTCATCTTCGGATGGCCTTTATAAGCCCCAATACATCAATTTTTTTTGATATGATATTTACAATGGAAATGGAGGTAATACATTTGGACTCGATACAAACATTTTTTCTATTTATCCAGGATCAAATATTAGGAATGAAATGGTTAAACTCCCTGATAAAAAATCTTTTAACCGCTCTTAACGTAGATGTAGACGGCCGATTGGGCGGAAGTATTCAATTTTTTATTTACGACGTATTGAAAATAACAATCCTCTTATGCTTTTTAATTTTTATTATCTCTTATATACAAAGTTATTTTCCACCTGAAAGAAGTAAGAAAATATTGGGACGCTTTCATGGCGTTGGTTCTTATATCATTTCAGCTTTGTTAGGTACTGTGACCCCATTTTGTTCCTGTTCATCCATCCCACTCTTTATCGGATTCACAAGTGCCGGTTTACCGTTGGGCGTGACTTTCTCGTTTCTTATTTCCTCACCAATGGTGGATTTGGGCAGCCTTGTACTGCTGATGAGCATATTTGGCGCAAAAATTGCAATTGCTTATGTTATAGTTGGCCTAATGATAGCAGTGGCCGGAGGCGCTCTGATTGAAAAGCTTCACATGGAAAAATACGTTGAGGAATTCATTAAATCAGCCAATGGTATTGATATGGATGCTCCTGCTCTAACCAGAAAAGACCGGCTATATTTTGCCAGGGAACAGGTAACGGAAACGTTTAAAAAAGTATTCCCTTACATTTTAGTAGGTGTCGGTATCGGTGCAGCAATTCATAACTGGATTCCTGAAAGCTGGATCCAAAGTATACTCGGGAGCAATAATCCCTTTGGTGTTATTCTTGCAACGCTTGTAGGCATTCCCATGTATGCTGATATCTTTGGTACAATTCCCGTTGCAGAAGCTTTGTTAGCCAAAGGGGCTCAGCTCGGTACCATACTTGCTTTCATGATGGCTGTCACAACCTTAAGCCTGCCGTCGATGATTATGTTGAAAAAAGCTGTAAAGCCAAAACTCCTGACCCTGTTCATAGTCATATGCACTACCGGAATTATTCTTGTCGGATATCTATTTAATGTGTTTCATGCATTTTTTATATAATCAATGAAAGGGGTAATAAAATGCAAAATAAAAAGACGACAAAGCTTTACGTAATAACAGGTTTCTTGGGGGCTGGTAAGACTACGTTGCTGTTAAAACTGCTAGAACACCTGAAAGGGAGTAGGGTTGGTATTATCCAAAATGAATTTGGCAAATTGGGGATTGACGGCGTTATCCTGAAAAATGATGATATCCATATGGTTGAAATCAACCGTGGTTCTATTTTCTGTTCCTGTCTGAAACTCTCCTTTGTCAGCGCACTCAGTGAAATGACACAGCATGATTTTGACTACCTGTTCGTAGAAAGCTCAGGCTTGGGAGATCCATCCAATGTTGAGGAAATTCTTGGGGCCGTCGATGCTGTCTCCGGTAAAAGTTATGATTTCTGTGGTGTTATCTGCTTAGTTGATGCAGTTAATTTTATAGATCAACTGACAGATTTAGAGACTGTGTACAGACAGCTTAAGCATTGCCATCTTGCCGTCATTACAAAATCTGATCTGGTTAATTCATCAAAAATGGCAGACCTGGAAAAGAAAATAAGAGAAATCAATGCGGTCTGTAGGTTAACCACAAGCATACAAGGTAAAATGGATTACAGTTTTTTAGATGATGATTTACTTTTATATCAGTGGGCCGAAAGTGAAGAAACCACCAATACGGAGGAGGCAAAGCCAAAAACCTTATTCATGGAAATATACGATGCTGTGGATAAGAATCAATTAGTTAAATTTCTAAATGAAATCATTCCAAGCGTATATAGAATAAAGGGGTTCCTTACTATCAACGGGATTGGGCGGCAGCAAATTGATGTAGTAGGCACCAAAATTAATTTTAAAGAAAGCGTGGATTCCGGTAATGCCCAATTAGTTTTCATCTCAAAAATAGGGCCGGCAATCATTAAAAACATACTTTCAGCATGGAATGACAATGTAGAAGCTGAAATGAAATTAAAAAATTAGAGGAGGTCACAGATGAACATTAAAGTGATAGGTACGGGTTGCGAAAAATGCGATGCGCTATATAAAAATGTCCAAAACGCAATCAAAGAATTGGATATTGATGCGGAAATCGAAAAGGTGGAAGACCTAATAGATATAGTTAAATTGGGAGTAATGACTTCCCCCTCATTAATGGTGGATGGAAAACTGGTTATTTCTGGAAGGGTCGCTAAAATGGAGGAACTTGTCAAACTCTTCCGATAGACACTTTCATACAATTTTCAAAATGGTTCCTGGCGTATCTCACCAGGAACCATTTTATATAACAATATCCAAATATTCTATAGCAGCTTTATTATTCACATGACTATCACCAAACCACTAATAATGATAAAACCGACACGTACACTACTCTTATCAGCACTTTCCGTAAAATTCATATGCGCGCATTCTGGTTTAGGCACCAGAATAATATTTTATGCTTTACAAATTCAAATATATATTTTATGACTACTACCACAAATGCTGTAAACATTAATCCCCCCAACCCACTAATACCGGCCCAAAGCAACCGATAAATATTACGGCCATAGATGACAAATAAAATGTGGGAAGATGTGCGATAAGGTACGGTCTGGCTGTCCACTGTCTCTTTCACGTTTCTCTCAATATCACCACCTCAATATTCTTCCCATAAAGAACACCAAAATCCTCCATCAATCTTGACAAAGGTGTTACACTATGGTACACACTATACAAGGAGGTGGACAATTTGGCTGTTTCTAAAAATAACATAAGAGTACCTATAACAATCCCAAAAGAATTAAAACAGCAGTTAGACGAACTGGCAAAAGAGGATAAGCGTACCTTTTCCAACTTATGCGCTAAGATTCTGTCTGACTATGTTGAGCAAAAAAAGGATGGTGAGTAATCTTTGAGAATCTATATATACAGCCGTAAATCGGTATATACGGGCAAAGGGGAAAGCGTTGAAAACCAGATTGAAATGTGCAGGGAGTATATTTCAGCCAAAATCCCCGAATCAGATAAGGCGGAAATTGTCGTTTATGAAGACGAAGGCTTTTCTGCAAAAAATACGAACAGACCGCAATTTCAGAAAATGCTTCGTGATATAAAACTAAACAAACCAGAATATGTTGTTTGTTACCGCCTTGACCGTATCAGCCGTAATGTCAGTGACTTTTCTTCTCTGATTGAAGACCTGAACAGCTATAATATTTCATTTGTCTGTATCAAGGAAGAATTTGACACCTCAAAGCCCATGGGAAAGGCCATGATGTACATAGCTTCGGTTTTCGCCCAACTGGAAAGAGAAACGATTGCAGAGCGTGTCCGTGACAATATGCTAATGCTGGCAAGGACCGGACGTTGGCTGGGCGGCACTACCCCCACAGGATTTACCTCTGAAAAGATACAGGAAATCATCATTGACGGTAAAATCAAGACTTCCTGCAAGCTAAAGGACAATCCGGAGGAACTTAAAACCATCGACTGTATTCTGGAAAAGTTCTTAGAACTTCGGAGTATATCCGGAGTAAGCAAATACCTAATCAAGCAAGGAATCAAATCACGTACAGGGAAAATATTCTCTCTGTTAGGGATTAAAGAAATACTGCAAAATCCGGTTTACTGTATCGCTGATGAGGACGCATGGGAATACTTTACGGAACATCATTCAGACGTTTGCTTTGAAAAAACCGAGTGTTCCAATAAATATGGTCTGCTGACATACAATAAACGTGATTACAGGAAGAAAAATGCCCCAAGGCAGGGTATGGATAAATGGATTGTAGCTATCGGAAAGCATAAGGGGCGTATTTCCGGTAAAAAGTGGGTAGCCATTCAGAACATCCTGAAAGATAACATCCCCACAGGTACGAAACCAGCTATCATGCATAATGACTATTCCCTGCTGTCCGGCTTAATCTTCTGCGACAAGTGCCAGAGCCGGATGTTCGCAAAGCAGAGAAGCGGCAAAGGCGGCAACCGTGAACTCTACTACTATATTTGTAACAACAAACTGCGTGGTGGTTTAAAATTATGTGACTGTCAAAACCTCAATGGGCAGCAGGCGGACGATATTGTTTGTGAATACCTCATGCAGTACACGGATGAAAATTCCGGTATCTACAAGCTGCTGGAAAAGCTGAAACAGGATTTACAGGGCCAGACACAAAAAAGTCCCCTATCAGTCCTTGATGATAAAATCACCAAATGTAACAGCGAGATGGACAACCTGATCAACACACTGTCACACGGAAACTTAGGCACTGCTTTCATTGAACGTGTAAATGCCAGAATCATGGAACTGGACAAAGAACTGGCTTCCATGAAAGAAGAAAAAAAACGTCTGCAAAAGGATGTCAGCGTCATAACTGACAGGGAAATCCAAGTTGACATGCTGTCCACGGCATTGTCCAGCTTCAAAGACAATTTCCATACACTGACAATCGAAGAAAAACGCACCTTAATCAAGCTGATGGTTAAGAAAATTGTCTGGGATGGCAAAGATCTCCATATTTTTATCGACGGCGAGTAGGGAACTGTCAGCCCTCTACTCGTCGTATGGAGCAAAGTTACCGTTTAGGTGGTGGCGCATTTCCCACACTCATCGCCATCATCTCCATGTTTTTTGTGGGTGTATCCGGAGGCGCCTTTGACTCCATGCTGTCAGCCCTGCTCCTGACCCTGTTTATTGTACTGGGCGTATGCATGACCTTTGTGGTCTCCAAAGCCCTTTCCATGACCGTGTTAAAGGGAATTCCCTCTTCTTTCACCCTGGAGCTGCCTCCTTACCGGCGTCCCCAGATTGGCAAGGTGATTGTCCGTTCCATCTTTGACCGGACCCTGTTCGTGCTGGGGAGGGCCATTGCGGTGGCTGCCCCTGCGGGCCTTTTAATCTGGGTCATGGCAAATGTACAGGTAAACGGCATCACCCTGTTAGCCCATTGTTCCGGTTTCCTGGATCCCTTTGCAAGGCTTCTTGGAATGGACGGCGTGATTCTGATGGCATTTATCCTGGGGCTTCCTGCCAATGAAATTGTAATTCCCATCATTATCATGGCCTACATGGCCCAGGGAAGCCTTCTGGAATTTGACAGCCTGGCACAGCTGAGGGAATTGCTGGTAAATAACGGCTGGACCTGGATTACCGCTGTCAGTACCATGCTTTTCTCCCTGATGCACTGGCCCTGCACCACCACCCTTCTTACTATCCGAAAGGAATCAGGCAGTTTTAAGTGGACAGTTATGTCCTTCCTGGTGCCTACGGTCTGCGGAATCGTGCTGTGCTTTGCCTTTACAGCCGTAGCCCGGTTGTTTGTATAAAAAGAGCTTCCCCGCACATACGGCAGGAAAGCAAAAAGGATGGGACAGCAGCACACATATTCCTGTGCTGTGTCCCATCCTTAATTATACTTTATCAATCAAATATCGTGTCTGGGGGATTAATACATTCCGCCCATATCAGGTGCTGCCGGGCCTGCCGGAGCCGGCTCCTTGATGTTTGCAACAACAGTCTCTGTTGTCAACAGTGTGGAAGCAACGCTGGTTGCGTTCTGAAGTGCGCTTCTTGTAACCTTTACAGGATCCAGGATGCCTGCTTCAATCATATCCACATACTCTTCCTTGTAAGCGTCAAAGCCGTGGCCTACAGAGGATTCTTTTACCTTATTTACAATAACGGAGCCTTCCAGTCCTGCGTTGGCCACGATGTGGTACAGAGGAGCCTCCAGAGCCTTTAAGATGATTCTGGCGCCGGTCTTCTCATCGCCTTCCAGTCCGTCAGCAACACTCTTCACTTCTCCTGCTGCGTGTACATAAGCAGAACCGCCGCCTGCGATGATGCCTTCCTCTACGGCTGCTCTTGTGGCGTTCAGCGCATCTTCCATACGAAGCTTAGCTTCCTTCATCTCTGTCTCGGTTGCAGCGCCAACACGGATAACGGCTACACCGCCTGCCAGCTTAGCCAGACGCTCCTGCAGCTTCTCTCTGTCAAAATCAGAGGTGGTTTCCTCGATCTGCTTGCGAATCTGGGATACCCTTGCGGAAATGGCATCCTTGTCGCCCATGCCGTCAACGATGATGGTGTTCTCTTTCTGAACCTTAACGGATTTTGCACGTCCTAACTGCTCCATGGTTGCATCCTTCAGATCCAGGCCCAGTTCCTCAGAGATAACAGTGCCGCCTGTCAGGATAGCGATATCCTGCAACATCTCTTTCCTTCTGTCGCCGTAGCCGGGAGCCTTCACAGCCACTACGTTGAATGTGCCTCTCAGCTTGTTTACAATCAGGGTGGTCAGTGCTTCGCCTTCCACATCCTCAGCGATGATGAGAAGTCTTGCGCCCATCTTAACAACCTGCTCCAGCAGAGGAAGCAGATCCTGGATGTTGGAGATCTTCTTATCGGTGATCAGCACGTATGGATCGTCTAAGTTAGCTTCCATCTTATCCATATCTGTGCACATATAAGCGGACAGGTAACCTCTGTCAAACTGCATACCTTCAACCAGGTCAAGCTCTGTCTTCATTGTCTTGGATTCTTCAATGGTGATGACGCCGTCCTTGGAAACCTTCTCCATAGCGTCTGCTACCATGGTTCCCACTTCATCATCGGAAGCAGAGATGGCAGCTACCCTTGCAATCTGCTCTTTGCCGTTGATCGGCTTGCTCATCTTCTTGATAGCTTCCACAGCTGCATCTGTAGCCTTCTTCATACCTTTTCTCAGAACGATTGGGTTTGCGCCTGCTGCCAGATTCTTCATGCCTTCGTTTACCATGGCCTGAGCCAGAACAGTTGCTGTGGTGGTACCGTCTCCGGCCACATCGTTGGTCTTGGAAGCAACTTCCTTGATCAGCTGTGCGCCCATGTTCTCATATGGATCCTGCAGCTCAATTTCCTTTGCAATGGTAACACCGTCGTTTGTAATTAACGGAGCGCCGAAGGACTTATCCAGGACAACGTTGCGTCCCTTCGGTCCAAGGGTCACACGTACAGTATCTGCTAACTGGTTAACGCCTGCTTCCAGTGCCTTGCGGGCTTCTACGCCATATTTAATCTGCTTTGCCATCTTTCATCAACCTCCAATATTCTATGTTCTACTGTTTTATTTATTATTCAACAACTGCCAGGATATCGTTCTGCTTTACGATAACGTACTTCTCATCCTCAATCTCTACTTCTGTTCCTGAGTACTTGGAGTAGATTACCTTGTCGCCGGCCTTAACCTGCATGGTTACTTCCTTGCCGTCAATAACTCCGCCTGGTCCCACTGCAATGACCTCTGCCTGCTGCGGCTTCTCTTTGGCTGCCCCCGGAAGGACAATGCCGGACTTCGTTGTCTCTTCTGCAACTAACTGCTTTAACACTACCTTGTCAAACAATGGTACTAACTTCATAATTGAATTCCTCCTTGCTCGATATTCTGATTTTTCTTTCTTGATTTTTTTCCTTACTACTTTCTTTTGCTCACATGATATGTTATATCACCAGTTATTAGCACTGTCAAGAGTTGAGTGCTAATTTCTTTTAATTTTATTGTTTTTTTACAATTTGCTGTTTCTTTTTTTTTCCATTCGTATTACAATAATAACAATAAGGCATAATATGACCCATAGGGGAGCTTTTATGCATCACCATTACAAGAAAGGGGTTTTTGGCATGGCAAAGAAAGGTTGGGGTAAATTCGTGGCATTTGCAGCAGTAACCGGTGCTGTAGCTGCCGGCGTTTCCTACGTACTTCAGTATAAGACATACCACAGGGAGCTGGAAAAGGATTTCCGGGAATTCGAGGATGGCGGCGAGGACAGAACCGACGAGGACGGGACAGATCGCACCATTGATACACGCAGCCTGGACCGCAATTACATCTCTCTTTCCTCCAGCAAGGACGAATTCAAGGTGGCTGCCAAAGATATGGCCCAGGCAACGAAGAATGTCCTTAAGGATGCCGGAAGCCTGCTGTCGGACACGGCCCATGAGGCGGTTTCCGCTGCCGTGGACACGGCTCAGATTGCTCTGCAGACCGTGAAGACAAAGAAAGCGGATTTCATGGATGAGCACTCCAGGGATAAGGATGATGATTCTGATTTGTTTGAAGATGAGGGCTTTCTGGACGACGACTATGTGGACGAGGACGACCTCTATGATTACCGCCGCATGGACGGCAGCTCCTCCTATGATTCAGGAGAGCTTACGGAAGATGATTACGACGACAGCAGCGAGGAGCCTGAGAAATCGGAAGCAGGCCGCTCTACCGCTATCATTGAGGAAGATACGCTGGAATAACACAGCGGTTTAAAACCATGTAAACGAACCAAAACAGTATAAAACAGAAAAACTCCGGGAGCATGACAGTTTATGTTCCCGGAGTTTTTTGGCACTTTATTCTGTATTTCATTTATCCGTTTACTCTTTTTTTTCTTCTTTTTAACTCTTTTTGACTCCTTTATTCCTCCCAGGCCAGAAGGTTAATCCACACAGGCTGGTCAGCCAGCTTCTCATCCATGATGTAGGCATGGCTGTCATCCTCCTGGGACATAAGCTGATACTCCCCACGTTCCTCTATATAGATCCAACGGTCATCTAACTGTACCGTACCGTCCTTTACTTCCAGCTTCCAGGTGGATGTCTCTCCCTCCTGGTTCAGGGTGGTATAGGTTACCTCTCCCTCCAGCCTGTCACCGGAAAACCTTCCTGTCTTGCACACATCCCTGGCTTCCCCTTCCGGGCTGGTCTCATAATAGCAGTATCCTGTATGGCCCAGGCCCTCCATCTTCCCATCCTTCCACAATCCCTGGGAGTAATCATACCTGGGAGCATCCAGTTCAACCACCTGAAGGGCCGTACATTCCCCTTCCGGCCTGCCGCCCTTAAAGGTACCGTAATACAGGGTCTTAGGCATGGTAAGGACCAGCCCCTCACCCTCCATGGACTGGCTGAATGACCGGCCGTCATAAAGATACCGCGCCCCATCCATGACCTCATAAAACAGGGTCACAAGCTCCTCCTCACCGCTGTCCATGACCTGGGCGGCAGTCTCCAAATCCTGCGTCTCTAATGCCTTTATGATTTTGGCCAGAACCGCCTTCTGGGATTCTGTCACATCCGGAAGGATCTCTGCGTCTTCCCCTCCCGTCCGGGCCAGATCCTCCCCTGCGCCTTCTGCCGCCTGCGCAGCCCCTGCGGTACCTGGATAAGCCCCGGCCTTCCCCACGGGGCCGCCATCTTCATCCGCCGGACCTGCCTGGTTATACATCCGGCCATAAGCGCTGCCCGCCGTTCCTGTCTGGTCATAGGCCCTGTCATGCTGCCCCCAGAAGGCACTGATTCCCAGTACCGCTGCAAAAGCAGCGGCAGCAGCCATATCTGTCCATGTATTATTCCTGCCCTTCATGGCATACCATTCCTTTCCTGTCATTTTTCCTGTTATATTACCTGCTATATTACCTGCTATATTATCTGTTATTTAACCTATCATCCTGCCTGCTGTCTGAAAAATCCATACAGCAGCTTAAAATGTCCAGGCCTTACTCAGTAACTTAGTGCCATTTCGGATTTCCTCCTCGCTGAGACTGGCATATCCCAGCATAACGGTTGAATCAAACAGCTTCTCCTCCGGCTGTATGAAGCATCCTGATATTCCATAAACCTTCACTCCCAGTTCAGCCGCACGGGCCACCAGACTTTCTTCCGCCTCTCCCTGCCTGTGGGTCAAAAGCACATGCAGCCCTGCATATTCTCCCCTGATTAAAAACCGGTCCTCCAGTTCCTTAAGCCCTGCCATTAGAGCATCATGTTTTCCCTTGTACAGGGCTCTCATGCGGTTCAGGTGTCTCTCATAATATCCCTGGGTTATAAACTGATAGAGAATGTTCTGGTCAATCCTGGACACCGTGGAAAGATAGAAACCGGCTCTTTCCCGGTATGCCTCCAGCAAATGCTCCGGCAGCACCATGAATCCCACACGGATAGCCGGGGCTATGGACTTGGAAAATGTTCCCATGTAAATCACACGGCCGCCCCGGTCCATTCCCTGCAGCGCGGGAATAGGCTTTCCCTTGTATCGGAACTCGCTGTCATAATCATCCTCTATCAGATACCGGTCTGCACCGCTGTAAGCCCAGGCCAGCAGCTCCTGCCGCCGCTTCACAGGCATGACAATCCCTGTGGGATACTGATGGGAAGGCATCACATAGGCCACATCCGCGCTGCTGCGGGAAAGCCGCTGCACATCCATTCCATACCGGTCCATGTCCACGGGAATCACAGGATATCCCTCGCCCTTAAGCACTCTGTATGCCTGCTTGTATGTGGGGTTTTCCATGGCGATTTTCCTGCCGTTTCCCAGAATCTGGGATAGGAGCATCAGCAGATACTCGCTTCCTGCGCCGATGAGTATCTGCTCAGGCCTGCAGTCCACCCCCCTGGCGGAATGGAGGTAATCTCCTATGGCAGTCCTGAGAGCCCTTTCCCCCTGGGGGTCTCCTGCCGCAAACATCTCCTTGTTATCATCCACCAGTGTATTCCTGCTGATTTTCCTCCATGTATTAAAGGGAAAACTGTCCAGATCAATTCCTCTGGGAGAAAAATCCACCTCGTAACGGTCCTTTCCGGTGTCTCCCGGCTCTACAAAAGAACCGCCTCCCTTTTGCCGTACTTCCACCAGCTCCTCTATCTTGCAGACAAAATAACCCTTGCACGGCAGTGCCTCTATATACCCTTCAGACAGCAGCTGGTCATAGGCCATCTGGGTGGTACTGCGGCTCAGCCTCAGGTTCCTGGCCAGTATACGGGTGGAAGGCAGACGGCTTCCGGACTCCAGCTTTCCCTGGCGGATTTCGTTTTTTATGTACTGGTAAATCTGTTCATAGAGAGGACTTTCTGACTGACTGTCAAAGGGTACTATCAATTCCATTTTCCGCCCCTTCCTGCCGCAAACTGGCATTATCATTTGTATTTGAAATAAACATTCTAATCATACCAGTCCAAGTGGGAGATGTCAATGTGTTTTTATATTTATTCTGTTAATTCGTATTATTCAAGCAAAATACAAAGATTATTCAAAGATAATATACTCTTTTTTCTGATTTGTATATTGTAATCACCACGGTATGGAATTATAATAAAAGTAGGAAGACAATCCAATAAAATCAGTTGAGAAAGGACGGATGGACATGAGCGAACAGACTCTGAATATGTTAAAGAAGCTATCTCCCAAAAAGGAACATTCACTGGCTTTCCGCTGTTTCATAGGGGCTGCGGCCATTGTGCTGCTGACCGTGTCCGTGCACATCCTGGTGTTCACAGCCATAGAGAAGCACAGCGAGATAAGGAACCTTCCGGAATGGTACCAGCTGCTGGCAGGTCTGTCTGTGGATGCGCTTTACCCGCTGTTCATAGTGTCCCTGGCATCCATCATCAAGCGGGTGTTCCGTATACCGGTACACCGTCTGGAACGCAAGGTTTTCAAGTTTACCTATCTCTGCCTTGGACTTATCGCCGCCTCCAGAATCAGCATGTATGTGGGACTCTATGTATTCTTTATGGCTTTGTTTGCGGCAGGCACAGCCATATATATCATTATCGGCATACGTTTTCTCTACGAACTGTTTAAATACCGCTTCATATCCTGCCGGTATTATTAAATGGCGTACTATCAGATTACGTGTTATCAGGCGATCCGTCACCGGATTATGCATGGGATACGGTCATAATAAATGCCGGGGACCTTTTTCATCAGGTTCCCCGGCATTTTCTTTATCGCATTAATGACTGCTTTGATTTATCTGTTATTACCTCATGGTTCATCCTATTTGGGAAGCTTAAATGAGCTCTTTAAGGATACAATCCGGTTAAACACCGGCTTCTGGGGCGTGCTGTCCTTGCAGTCCACACAGAAGAAACCGTTGCGCACAAACTGATAGCTGTCATAGGCCTCTCCCTCTGCCAGGGCCGGCTCAACGTAGCACTCCTTTAACACAACCAGAGAGTTGGGATTTAAGTTAAGGCTGCCGTCTTCATTCAGCTTGCCCTTCTCCTCGTCCACAATATTCTCATAAAGGCGGCACTCCACCTGTCTTGCTGTGGGAACAGCCACCCAGTGGATGGTTCCCTTTACTTTGCGTCCCTCAAAACCGGAACCGCTCTTTGTCTCCGGATCATAGGTGCCGTGTACCACGGTAATGTTGCCGTCAGCATCCTTCTCACATCCTGTACACTTCACGAAATATGCGCCCATCAGGCGTACCTCATTGCCGGGGAACATACGGAAATACTTTTTAGGAGGCTCTTCCATGAAATCCTCCCGCTCAATATAAAGCTCCCGCCCAAACGGCACCTTCCTGTCTCCCAGCTCCGGATTCTCCAGATTATTAGGAACATCCAACATCTCCACCTGTCCTTCCGGATAATTGTCAATAACCAGCTTCACCGGATTCAGAATAGCCATCATACGGGGCTTCTTAAGCTTTAAGTCCTCGCGGATACAGTATTCCAGCATGGCGTAGTCCACGGAGCTGTTGGCCTTGGATACGCCAACCATCTCCACGAACATCTTGATGGCCTCCGGTGTATATCCCCTTCTCCTCAGAGCCGCTATAGACACCAGACGGGGGTCGTCCCAGCCGTCCACGATGTTATCCTCCACCAGCTTCTTGATATAGCGCTTGCCGGTTATCACATTGGTCAGATACAGCTTGGCGAACTCAATCTGGCGCGGCGGATTCTCAAACTCGCACTCCATCACCACCCAGTCATAGAGAGGCCTGTGGTCCTCAAATTCCAGGGTGCAGATGGAATGGGTAATGTGTTCAATGGCATCCTCAATGGGATGGGCGAAATCATACATAGGATAGATGCACCACTTGTCGCCTGTGTTGTGGTGGGACATGCGGGCAACGCGGTAGATAACCGGATCCCTCATGTTGATATTAGGGGAAGCCATATCAATCTTGGCTCTCAGCACCTTCTCTCCATCCTGGTACTTTCCCTCCTTCATCTCCTCAAACAGAGCAAGATTCTCCTCCACGGAACGGTTCCTGTAAGGACTCTCCTTGCCGGGTGTGGTAAAGTCTCCCCTGTACTCCCTGATCTGGTCGGCTGTCAGGTCACAGACAAACGCCTTTCCCTTCTTAATCAGGAATACGGCGCACTCGTACATCTGGTCAAAATAATTGGACGCAAAGAAAAGCCTGTCCTCGAAATCAGCTCCCAGCCACTTCACATCATCCATGATGGACTCCACGAATTCAGTCTTTTCCTTTGTGGGGTTTGTATCGTCAAAACGCAGGTTGAACTTGCCGCCGTACTTCTGTGCCAGGCCGTAGTTCAGTAAGATGGACTTGGCATGTCCGATGTGCAAATAACCGTTTGGCTCCGGCGGGAAACGGGTCTGGACATGGTCATAAACGCCCTCTGCCAGGTCCTTGTCAATCTCCTGTTCAATGAAATTCCTGGAGACTACCTCCTTTTCCTCAGTTTCCATTACGGTATCCTTGTCTGCCATAATTGTTCCTCCGTTACGTTGCTATTGTGATAAATATAATTATTAATCATAACACAATTCTTTTATCAGTGAAAGGGGAAAATACATTTTGCAGTGGAAATCTTGTCCCATGTCTGCTATACTATATTAATGTGCTAAATTATGTACTATTATGAGGAGATTTACCAAACCATGAAAAAAGCAGCAAAATTCGCTCTGATAAAGACCATCCCCATATTCCTCGGCTACCTGTTCTTAGGAATCGCCTTTGGCCTCCTGTTGCAGAAATCCGGTTTGGGTGTGTTCTGGGCCTTTCTCATCAGCACCCTGGTTTACGCGGGTTCCATGCAGTTTGCCCTGGTGGGCATCCTCACCGGCGGCCTAAGCTATGTGACCACGGCTGTCATGACCCTCTTTATCAACAGCCGCCATGCATTTTACGGACTCACCTTCATCGAGCGCTTCAAGGAAATGAGAAAGACCTATCCATATATGGTATTTTCTCTGACGGATGAAACCTATTCCCTGTTATGTTCCATGGCCCGTCCGTCTGACTTTACAGACAGGGAATGGAAGGCAGCCACCTTCTTTACCTCTTTTTTTGATCAGTGCTACTGGATAGCCGGGTCCGTGTTGGGCGCCCTTATGGGTGAGCTGATTACCTTTGACACCACAGGCATTGATTTTGCCATGACCGCCCTGTTTGTGGTCATATGCGTGGACCAGTGGAAGGCGGCAAAGACCCATATACCGGCTGTCACCGGTTTTATATGCGGCGCACTGTTTCTGGTGCTCATCCGCTCTTCCAACTTCATCCTTCCTGCCCTGGCAGCTGCCGTAGCCATGCTGCTGTTCCTGCGCAGGACTGTGGAACAGAAAATGGAGGAGGATTAAACCATGACCCAATCAAATTATGTACTAATTACCATACTGGTTTGCGCTCTGTGCACCCAGGTAACCCGTTGGCTTCCCTTCCTTCTCTTTGGCGGTAAAAAAGAAGTCCCCGGGCTGGTCCGCTACCTGGGAACCATTCTCCCGGCCGCCATCATGGCCGTGCTGGTGGTCTACTGCCTGAAGGGAATCACACCTTTAGCCTACCCTTATGGCCTGCCGGAGCTTATATCCGTTGCCGTGGTGGTGGGACTCCACCTCTGGAAGGGAAATACCCTTGCCAGCATTGCGCTGGGAACGTTGTGCTACATGATGCTGGTACAGTTGGTATTCTGATGAGGCTCTGACCATGTTCCGGCCGTGCTCTGACCAACCCATATATAAAAGCCTGTTCACGCTTTATAATGTGTGAACAGGCTTTTCTGCATCATTTTATTTTATAATAATTTTATTTCATACCCATTTTATATGCATTTATTAAATCTCTGCATCCGTCCCTTCCGGCTCCCTGCTGCAGACGTCATTCCCATCGTTCAGCGCAGGCCTGATCATTCCATCCTTCAGCAGGCCGATGAATACCGGCACCAGCTCCGGATCAAACTGTGTTCCCGCGCCCCGTTCCAGCTCATTGACAGCGAATTCCACCGACATGCTGGGCTTATAGCTGCGCTTGGATACCATGGCATCAAAGGAATCTGCAATACAAAGGATTCTTGCTGCCAGAGGTATATCCTTCCCTGCGATGCGCCTGGGATATCCCCTTCCGTCATACCGCTCATGGTGTCCCAGGACAGCGGGAATCACATAATCCATGGAGGGGAGGTGGCGTATGATTTCCACGGATGCCTCCACATGGCGTTTCATGGTACTGTACTCCTCATCCGTCAATTTTCCTGTTTTATTCAGTATGTTTTCCGGTATCCCTATTTTTCCGATATCGTGAAGCAGGGCCGACTCCTTAAGAATCTCCTGGTATTCCTCGCTGGTTTTCAGGGCCTGTCCCATGGCATGGGCATAGTAGGCCACATTCTTGGAATGCTGGAATGTATAATGGTCCTTTGCGTCAATGGCAGCTGTCAGGGCATAGATGGTGGGAGCATACTCAGAATACATGCTTCGGTGCTTCTTTGCCAGTCCCTCGTCTGTATCCCTCACCCCGATGATTCCGTCCGAGTATACCCGAATTCCGTTCTTTCCGGAACGCTTCACATGGTATACCGCACAGTCTGCATTGGATATGAGCTCATTCATGGACGCGGCTGCGTACGGAGCCGCGCAGATTCCGCAGCTGACAGTCAGGGGCTTTAAGTAAGTGTCCGTACAGTCCAGATTCATATTCTGGATCTGCCGCGAAATGTTCTCAGCCAGGTTCTGCGCTGAATAGATATCATAATCAGGCAGGATGACGGCAAATTCCTTGCCGCTGTAGCGTCCGCAGTAGCCGTTATCCCCCACAGTCCCCTGTATGATACGCGCAATATGCACCAGTGCCTTATCTCCCTCATGATTGCCGTAAAGCTGGTTGTACAGCTTAAAATCATCTACGTTGAAGATGAGAAGGGCCAGGGAGGTACGCCTGCATTTTTCGTAATTTTCCTCCAGTGTCTGGCAGAAATATTTCCGGTTCAAAAGTCCGGTAAGCTCATCTGTTCTGGCTTCCTCATATGCCTTTTCATAGAGCCTGGAGTTCTTCACCGCAATGGAGCTTACGGATTCAATGGAGTTAAGGAATATGATGTCCTCCTCGGAATACCCCTGGGTACGCATCTTTCCCCGCTTCTCCCTGCCTCCTAAAAGCACCAGTCCGGCCAGGTCGTTCCCATCCTTAAGAGGCAGAATACACTCAATCTTAAGGACCTCCATCTGGTATTTTTCTTCCTCCCACATGGACTTATATTCCACGGTCCTGCGGAAATCCTTAAGCAGCAGACAGGAATCATGGCTTTTAAGCCAGTTGATAAGCGGCGCGCTGCCGGCCAGAGAAAAATTCTTGTCATCCAGGGGACTGCTGCTGAATACAGCCGGATAATTCCCCTGGGAATCCCTGATGCAAATATAAATCTTCCTTGTGTGCAGGGTATTTCCTATGACGTTCACCAGGGCATTCAGGATTTCAGTCAGTCTGAGGGATTGGGACACAATGGCGGTGTATTCGCTGAGACGTTCTGTCTGGCTCACCTCCTCCTTAATAAAAATCCGGTCAAAAAATCCTTTGGCCACCATGTAAATCAGCAGTGTGACCAGCATGGTCATAGTAGCCACAATCATGACGCTGAAAGGGGCCAGCATTGGTATATCCCTGCGGATGATGCCGTCCAGGGTCTGGGCCACATTGTAAAAGGCCAGGGCGCTTACTGCCATGGCAATGATGTAGCAGTTGCCTCTGGATACCAGCAGGGTCATGCGGAACACATGCCTGGAATAAAGCGTATAAAACATCACCCCTGCATTCAGCACCCCTGACAGTATATCAATGGGAAATCCATTGAACAGAGGCACAGCCATATTGCCTGCAAAAAGCAGGAGTATACCTGACAGCAGCGGTACCACCTTGGCCTTCAGGGCCCTGTTTTTCCGGCTGCTCCATATGATGGCGGCCGTATGTATGATTACCAGGAAGCAGAGTCCGTACATAATGCTGGCACGCCAGTCCATATGATAGACAAACACGGCGCTGGCTCCATTCCACTCGATAGCAGGCGGCTGGACCAGGTTTCCTGTCCATATATTATAGAGGTTCACCAGAAGGATAAGCACCAGCCACATCCTGTGGGAGCTTTTCGCCTTATGGCCGCAGAAATCCCTGATAAAGCAGAAAAACGCACACGGCACCAAGCTGATTCCTGCCAGCGAAAGATGAAACCACAGCTCATAGGACGGCCAGGCCCGAAGCCTCATCAAAAGGGAACCGCCGGTCCACAGAATCATGGCGCCCAGCACAGCGATAAAATCACGAATCAGCCGTGATTTCTTAGCCGACATAAAAGCCAGCATAAGAAAGGTATAGAAATATAAAGCTGTTATGGATATAAAAACATAGCTTCTCATACAATCAATATCTCCTAATATCTCCTGTGCCCGTCAAAAGCCGCCTGCATCTTTATCATTTCCTGTATATCGTGGATGGACGGGTTGATATGCCGCAGTGTCTTTCCTGTCTTTTCCCGATAGGAGGCAAAGGTGCCGCACCGCAGGACAGTTATCTCCAGCGGGTCCATACCCAGGATCCGTTTCAGGTCCTGGTAATCCTGGTCCACGTATTTAAAATAAATGGTCAGGTGTTCCTTCAGAAGTTCCCGGCTTACGGCCCGGTTCACCACGCAGCCCGGCGCCAGCTCCACGTACATATGGAGGTATGGCCTCCCTCTGTCCTCAGTAAACTCCTTAAGGGCTGCCCAGTCCGTCACATCAATTCCAGAAAGACTGATAACATTCTTAATGGAATTTTCCGAAATCCTTGTAAAACCGGCAATATCAATAATATCCGGTACCCGGTCAATGTACTCAAACCTGGGAATCCGTGTCTCATCCTCCTTGCTGGTAAGTCCCAGACAGCGGTAGACATCCCCCACCCGGTACCGGGCAAATGCCCCGCCTTTCAGCACGGTAAGGACAATTTCATACACCTCCCCGGCTGCCACCTCATCCATACATATGGTCCTGGGAACATAGGAGGGATCATCCAGATTCTTGTACATTTCCGCTTCCGGTATAAATTCATAAAAGCATGCATCCGGAAAAAAGTACAGTCCGTTGCGGTTCCATGTCTCTGTCCCGATAAAACTGGGCTCTGTCCCCGCAAACACCTCCACGGGCCTGATGCCCCACAGCTCCTCCAGGTCATCTTTATAGCAGCGGTTATCTGTTCCGGCGCACAGAAATCCCTTCAGCCTGAACAGATCCTTGGGCATCAATCCCCGTCCTTCCTTTTCACACTGTTTCTTAGCCTTAAGATACCGCAGGGTCATGGAGGGGGGCATGGTAAACAGCTTTTTAAGGAAAGACCCGCCCTTCTTACCGCCCTCGGACAGACTGGCAATACTCATACTCACAAAATAAGCCACGCTGCCCATGCCAAAGAAGAAGTCAATCCCCTTTCCCAGCCCCATCTTGAATCCCTTCTTATTCCGCTCGGAAAAGGTCATGTTTACGGCCTCGTCCACCGGAGGAAGAAACTCTATATGGAGCTCGTCCGACAATCCCAGGGGAATCAGGCCCGTGATATAGGGCAGCGGCGCCAGTCCATACAGAAATGTATCGCCGATTCCGATGTCAAAACTTCCCCTGCCCTTGCTGGTTGCCATCATCAGGCAGGTAAGGATATTATTTTTATAGGTCTTCAGCATGCCGCTGGTGTAGGGCGCCACCTTAATGGGATGCTTGCCGCCCTCCCAGGTGGTCTGTATCCATATAATGGGTTTATCAGGAAGCATGTCCTCCTTCTTAAGGAGAAGAACATCTGCATAATCCTCATAGGTAGTCAACGGCACCATGGCCCTAAACTCCTCTATATTCTCCGGCCTCTTGTCCTTTAGAATTTTCTTTCCAAGAGGGCTGGCGCACCAGAGTCCCATCTGCTCCTCCAAAAGCCTTCTCTGGATTTTCATATAAGACGCCATGTCCAGGTCCAGAAATCCGCAGTATTCCTGCCATATCCTGTCATACTCCTGATTGGTCAGCTTTTCCTCAAATGTCATTCTGATTCACCGCCTTTTCCACAGTCTGGGTAATAGAAATGGTACCTGTTCCTGATACTCCCTGTAGTCAGAAAACTCCTCTACAAATATAAGCCTGTCCTGATACCAGGCATACAAAAGGTTCAGCAAAGAAAGGCAAAGACTGAGCATCACCCGGTTCAGCTCCCCGGTGGACAGGCCCGTACAGAAAAAGCAGCCAAAAAACCACCAGATGCCTGGATGACGGCACCAGCCATACATACCTGAGCGGCAGACCTTGTGCCGATCCGCCTCCTGGCAGTATGTATTGTCAAAGGGCAATGCAAAATACAGCGTATAAATCAATACAGCCAGAAAAAATGCGCCAGGAAGGAGCCATACAGATTGTTCCTTAATTCCTGAGGAGACGCAGGCATATACCATTCTTCCTCCCACCACAGCCAGCAGCAGGTTCCCTGCTGCAAAAAGCGGTACAAACCACTTTTTCTTCAAAAAAACCCGATTCCAGTCATACAGGAAAAACATTCCAAAGGCCCCTAATCCAAAGCCCCAATCCAACACCTATATCCCCCCTTCCCCATATATAAAAGGGAGTCCGCTCTCTTCATGATTCCAGACTCCCAACCGTATCTAAAATAAATCCTCCCATCTGTTCTCAACCTTTGGGAAATTATGTAAAGTATCATGTAAATAGCAACTATTTGCCGAATAGTATAAATTCTATCATAAATATGCCGAAAAAGGAAGGGATTTGTCCAGGTATTATTTATCTTTTCTTATAAATAATTAGGTTATTTTGTAATCATGCTAAATTTATTGTTTTTTAGATACAATTATTCTCCCCTCGCCTGTTCAAAGATACTCTTCCAGGATGATGATTGATATGGACATTTACAAGGGTAAAAGGATACGTTGGATTGTGGCGCCAATGCTCCTATGGCTGCGGCAAAAAAAGAGACAGCCCAGGCTGTCCCTTAAAATTCTTACCACATAAAATTCCTATCCTTTAAAATTCCTATCCCTTAAAATTCCTATCCCTTAAAATCCATTTCTGTTGTAAATTCCTTGCCGCAATATGGACAGGTGACACGAACCACAGGTCCTTCTAATCCGTTTAGGGTTTCGTACATCTCCTGTAAGAATTTCAAATCAGAAGCAAACAACTTTTCTATTGTTTCAACTGTTACCAGCGGAAGACTGCCCAGTTTTATAATAACATGGGATAATATAATAATTGCCGCATAATCCGGGTTCTGCATTACCCTTGGGTCCCTCATTGCTCTTATTTCGTCCATTGCTGTTGCCAGGCGCATGATCCCATTCTTATGAAGATTTCCTTCCTCATCCATGTACCCTTTCGGCAAGTTGAATTCGTATTGTGTCTGCAGCATAACCTCTCCTCTCCTTGCATGTTAATATTTAAAATATACTAATACTTCCAATATGTACCATGGAGAACAAAAGAAAAAAAGCCTGGTAAATACCAGGCTCTCCACAAGCTGCTGACGGGAATCGGACCCGTAAAATACAACGGTTTTATGCGGTTTGTAGGCTCCGTGTTGCATATCGTGTTGCATATTTCCGAAGATGGTATAATATTTATAGAAGCGTCAGTGTAAAAATCTGGCGCTTTTATATTGAATTAGAATCCTCTATGTACCAGATTTCCTGCGCGCCATTATCCTGGCTATGCCAGCAAGCGCCCTCTAGCGGACCATCAGATGTTGGGTCGAAATAGTACCAGTCTCCTGAGCCGTCCTCCGGGTCGCACACGCTGCCATTCCAGCGGTGCCAGCTGGTGCAGGCATAACCATCCTTATTAAATAAGTACCAATGGTGATTTATGACACACCACTTATTAGCTGGGTAAGTTCCATCTGGTCTGCGGTACCACCAACCATTATTATCCTTAATCCACCCAGTGCGCTCCTGCTCAGTCCAGGTTTTCATGAATTGTTTTGGATTTTGGTACAATTTCTTGATACCACTAGTAGAGCTGCCCCAATCAGGAAGTTGAAAATGTGGCTTGTCCACAGGAGACTTCCAGTTTCCTCCCCATTCAAGACCGATAGATACGCCAATAGCACCCACACGGTTAAAGAAGCCGCCTATTTCGTTATAAGCTCCAGCGCCATCATTGCGGAATATATCAAAAGCCGTTCCCCACTGATGATAGGAGCTGTAGCTGCTGCCAGGAGCATTAGTTACAATGTTACCCGGTTTAGTCCTACCCTGAGCGTATAAAGCATCCTGTTCTGCCACGGTCCGCAGTGTCTCACCTATTTTAATTTTTAATCCCTGTTTATTGCATTCGTCCACCAATTGACCTGCTAAAAGCTGTAAGCGTGGATGGCACAATGTGATATCTCTCATAATCATCCTCCAATTATGCTGTTTTTCTGCTGCTCTGTAATCCATCCAATTGACACAGCCCGGTTGAGTTCGGAAACGGTTAAGGGTCCTTTGCCATTGTTATATAGCCTTTTTAATGTTGTATACATATCACACCTCCAACTGGCTTAAAATTATTGCGTCTACTGTATCTTGCAAGGTCTGCACTGTATCCCGTATATCCGGCCTACGAAGCTTTGCAACCATAATGGTATCCTTCACTTCGCTGGTTGTATAATTTGGCTCTTCCTCGGTGCCAGTATTTATTGTATCGGAAGATATGACATAATCTATTTTCTTTTGCATCTCTACCAGCTGAGTAAACCCGGTTTTTACTTCCATCGGCTGACCGTCCAAACCAAGTATGTAAATTTTTGCTGTATGTAAAGGACTGAATTCTGATTCTACCGTTTCAAAACTGTCTAGGCCGGGAAGAAACGACAGGGTTAGGTATTCGCCTGATTCTTCCACCCCGTTTGTTATTAAGTCGTATTTTGTGTTGTTTGATAATTTTAATTGGTTCATTTGACTCCTTTCGTGGATATGGTTTTTATATAGCAAATTAGCATTTAGAAAGTTGTGTAAGGGCGACTAAGCACTTTGCTAACTCAGCTGGAAATGCGTATGTTGGAATTGATATAGTTACATCATTTGGTACCGCAGGTAAGTTACAAGCATACCCGTGTATACTGGCAACTGTGAGTGATGCAGCAGATAGCACATTATCCGTGACCTCCGTTAAGAGAGAAAACGATACATACATAATTGTATTTCTTAATAAGGCCATTACTTCTGCATTCAATGTTGATTTACAGTTCCTTGTACAATAATTATTTGATAGCGACTACAACACCCGTAAGGGTTATGTTTGCTGCACCAACTGCTTGATTATTGCCTTTAATATGTACCTGTGTGTTTTGCCATATACAATTGCTTATGTTTATTTTGGTACTGTTATCCCCTGATACATCAGATAATATGGGGAATACCCATCTATATACAGATGAATCAATATCTACAGGTATGTTAGCAAAAAAATCGTCTCCGGCAGCAATGGGTATACTGGCTTTTGAATAAGTCACCACAGCTATTTTAGATGCTAAATTGCTATTTGCAGTAGCAATATCCTCTTTGTTTTTTGTGATTGCTTGCTGCATTACATAGGCCAACGAGGATGACGGAACAGTGTTGTCCGAATTTGTTTGAACGGTTGAAATAGAAGTCTTTTTAAGCAAATTATTGACAACTTCATTTGTAAGATAATCAACCAAATTTTGCGCAGATACATCCCCGCTTACATCTCCAATTACTCCATAAGTATCCTTTGCAACAACATCTGCTAACGCATTGGCACTAAATCCCTGTGCCATTAATATGTAATTTATCTTATCATTATTAGGTATTATACCCGTAACTGTGCGAAGGGTAATGTATGTACTATTTTGGTATAAAACCATTGTAAGTTGTTCATAAGTGGTGTCAGGATTATATTCGCCACCATTTGTTATCATCCATTTCCCCAAATCTGTTGTTGCCATTATGCCACCTCTACAATTACATGATTATTTGAATCTATCAAAAACGTTACATTTTTTCCTTGCTTACATATTAAATGTCCAGTACCATTATCAAGGAAAAATTCTGGGAATGTTAGTTCAGAAAATGATGCTGCTCTATCAGCTTCTGTTTTTGCCTTTTCACTATACCATTTACTATTGTCAATATCTTCATTATCACGGCTTGATGTTCCACCCACCGCCCAGCTTTTTGATGCGATATAATATTGTTCCGAAGATGTTGCCGCAGTTTGCGCATCAAGCATATATTGTCTGATAGTGGTCATGACAGACTGTTCCAACTTTGATAATGTAATTGACCCGTCCACAACCTCTGCAGTAATTGTTCTGTCACTGATTTTCATGGAGATTGTTGCTGTACTGTCAACAGAATATACAAACCTGGTTAAGTCAATAATCTTTTCTGTCCCATCTGCAAGCTCAAGTACAAGTTCATTATCATCTGTGATATGAAAATTCACAACGACCTTTTCAATCGCTAAATCATATGTTTTTGTCGTGCCATTTTTTAACTTTACCGTAAGAATACCAGTATTTACATCCAACGTAACATCCTGTACCATGGTATTCACTTCGGATAACTCTGCCTTATCTTGTGACAGTGATAAAATATGTTGGGCGCATTGCAGGATTCCACTATCCATATGTCTGAGATTTCGCTTTCCTAATGGTGTGGATTTATCCGGGAAATTCAGCCACCCTACAATTGTATAGAAAATGCTATCCAGTCTCATTGCCGTCCCCTTCCATGCTATCCTTATTTTTTATTCTTCCAGTGTCAATGATATTGGCCGCAATTGAAATAAGCTTGGCATTTTCAAAGCCAGATACTTGTATGGAGTTGATGCAGTCTGCCAACTTACGCACATCCTCATATTTAAATAATACTATTTTATCCATCATTCTCCCAACCTTTCCAATATGTGTTGAACAGCTCCGGTCAGAAACGCAATATAATTTTTGTATTCTATACCATACCTTCTGTGTTCCGAAAAATAGCTTACAAGTTGATAATCAAGATTCATTTCATCTGATATTTCCTTGACATCTTGGGCGATAAAACCCGTTCCCCTAATTCCATTGTCAATCAACGTGTAAGCGACAGGTTTCAACCTTTTTATTACTTCAATACATGTATCTGTGGGTATGTCCTGTATATCCCGCTTTTCTCTCCTGTCAGATATTTGTGTCCATCCACCACCATATACCATACCGGTACAATATATGCTCTGGGTGTTTATCTTTTCAAGCGACCCTATGTCTGCCTCTATTTCTCCATTACAAACTATTCCTCTTTCAGCATATACAATTCCAGTGGCATTAAATGTAGCTGCTGTAATTTTTGCATTATTAGCCTCTACCGCTCCGCTTAAATTAACGGTGAAATTACCATTTCCAATATTTATGCTACTACTGACAATTGACGCGCCAGACACAGTACCAGAAAAAGTAGCATTTCCATCACTATCAACAGTCATATTTTTAGCATTGATTGTAAAATGCCCTGTTGTGAGTTCGATGGCATTGCCTGTCACCTTTAATTCGGAGTTTATTTGTGATGTAACATCCCCTTTTTTCACCATAAGAGAGATTTCATGGGCTGTTTGAGTAAATTTTGATATAGTTTCCTGTTCAAGGTCGGTTAATTCATTGGATACTTCCTCAACTGTACGCTTTAAAATTGCAGATAGCCCTTTTACCTGAATGATTTCGCTTTCTATGTTAAACTTTCTTTCGAGTTCTTGACTTCCCGTGCTAGAGAAATAATCCATTGAACCTTGTATACCTGTCAAATCTCGTTTCATGACAATGGTATTTATAACCCCATCCGAAGTCACTATCTTAATTCTGTCTCCCACTTCAATCCATGGTGAACCATTTGTTGATATTTCTGCCGGACAATAAGATATGCTGCTTATCACAGATTTTATGTTATTGGCAATTGTAATCATTTGGGATGTGTTTTTTCCATACGCAAGCGGATTCCCTTCAATGACATAGACATTATTCCCATCACCTTCACTGGTTCCGCCTATGTCCCCATCTTCCTGCTGTATTTTCACCGTGTCAATATCTGGTACATTGTATTCTTCGCTCTCAACGGTCTTATATACAGTGATTTCTACACTTATATCATCTTTCTTTGGTACAGAAACATATCTTAGTTCACCATTTTTAGTAATATTTCCAAATGTGCCATTGATTTGGCATATATACTTTAATACATCTCTCCCATTAAGTGATGATGGTTCAAGTGTCTTTTCCACTTCCATATCATCGTTTATTAATTCCGTGTTTTCTACTTCATTCACTCCAACAAACTCACACAAAGAATTTCTAAATGCTCTTAATGTCATCGGAAAGGACAGAAGATTATACCACCCCGATACATCCGCATCAAAGCGTTTCATACGGTCATATGCAATGATTTTTCTGGTATCCTTATCTTCCTGCTTGGGTGTGGAATCAACCGTAAAAAGTCCCAATACAAGTTCATATTCTCCGAACTGTTCAGATACAAGGAATTCTTTTCCCGCAATGTTTTTTGACAATCCTGACACAATAATCTCAAACTGCGAGCATTCACATGCGCCAAAGCTTAAATCCTCATCCGATGACAGACTTTCCATTATCTTCATGCTGTCAGATTGTATCATATCATCAGAAATGACGAAATCTATCGCATCAGAATCCATTTCTGACGGATAAAGTTGTTCTGATGGAAATAATGTCTCTGATGGGTACAATGCTCTGTAATCATCCTTATAGAACATTAATTTAAGTTTCTTTCCACCATATGAATTATATAAATCCTTGAATTTCTGTTCTACATCTAACATATCAGCACCTACACTTAATACTGAATCATTTCCAGGGTAAATGCCTCATATTGCATGTCACCTGTCTCATTGTCATATATATGGCTAACTGCATATTCCGTGTCAGGAACATAAAATTCACCTGTACCATACACACATGTATCCAAGTTCCAATATGTAACTGAATACTTACGCTGCGTTTCATCCAGAATCCCGTCCGCTTTTATGCTGTTCCATAGGTCTTTTTCTCGCTGAGTCAGCGGTCGGATTTCCAGGTTTAATGTTGTTTTATAATTTGGGGAGGTAACACGTTGAAGAGCCTCCGTGTTATCCCTCCAGGCTTTTTTTTCAATTCTCTGGTCAGGAGTTGAGGCATAACGGGTAAGAAAAGAATTGGGAAGCTGATGACTTCCAAACATAACTAGATATCCCCTGTAATCCTTCTGCATACCGCTCACTCCTTACGCTAATAGTGGATTGCTCCCTGTTCTGTTCTTTTCCATTCGGTTCCTCTTGACTACAGTGTCATAAATAGCCTTTCCTTCCAAGTTTACTGTCAGATGGATATCTCCGCCACCTATTCCTCCGAAGTCGCTCAGCGCTTCTTTTAATGCCTGTTTCATGGTAGATATTGGGGAAACTACTTCGGTTTCTCTTTTGTTGTCTCCCAGTATTGCGGCGAATTCTCCGGCCCGCGGTGGAACTACAGTGCCTGATGCCAGGCGGGGGAGATAAACTTCACTTGACCGCGGAATAACAGAGATAACATTACTTGCAAAACTTCCTTTTATACTTTTGGTTTTCCCGGCCTTTTCTAAATCATCATATCCAAACAGTACTTCTTTTATTTTATCTGCGATTCCTTGGAGTTTTTCTACAACTTTATCTTTTAATTCACCGAATTTATCGACTATAGACGGAATCAAACCTGTAATTCCACCTAATAATCCTTCCATTAAAAATTCGCCCATTTCGCTCATAACTTTAGATGGACTGTTAATTCCAAATACGCTTTTAAAACCGTCAATAAAAGGCTTAAATATATGTTCTTCTATCCAGTTTCCTATATTTTTTAATGCATCAAGAATTCCGTTAAGCAATCCTGTTATTGTGAATTTTCCGTCCTCAAAAGCAACATCATGCCACCATTCAACAACAGAATCCCAGGCTTCTCCAAGTAAACCAATTAAAAAATTTGCTGCTGCGCCAAACGCTGCCCCTATAGCCTTAAAAACTGATTCAGCTATACCGGCCCAGTCCACATTGATTAAGAAATCCCTAATTTGCTCTCCAAGTTTTTTCCAGTCAATATTTTGAATTGTTTCAGTTATCGAATCAAAAAAACCAATTGCAATGTTAGACGCTGCCTTTGCAAGTTCTTTCATATCAAGATTCAGTAAAAAACCGGCAGCTGTTTCTATCATAATCTTGAATTTAGCCCACAATAGTTTTCCAAACGAATACCAGTCCACCTGTTCAAGCGCATTATTCACCATTTCGGCAAGTGATGCGCCTAAATTCATCCAATCATATGTCCAAATAAAACTAACCAAAAATTGAACAGCTAAATCAAAGCCGGCACCAAGAGCCTTTCCAATCATAGCCCAGTCAATTTGATTTGTGAAATCATTTAAAGCATTTGCAAGTTCAGTTCCTAATAACTGTACTTTTTCACGCACTCCTGGGAAAGTAAACATCTCATACAAATTTGCCGCAAAGGTATTTATCCAGTTTGCCAACCCGGTTAATGCGTTTCTTAAAGCAGGAATACCATTATTAAGTAAATAATCCAAAAACGAACTGAAAGCCTCACCCCAGGAATCAAAGTTCAAAGGTTCGACTTCTACGGTTTCAAACATATCATTGGGTGATAAGTCTCCACCACCTCCGCCGCCACCCTTGTTTGAATTATCCTGTGCAACATTCAATTTATCAAATGATGCCAATGCTCCTTCTGCTTCTTCTGCCGCACTTCCTGTTTCTTCTAAGCTCTCAGCATAGTCTTGCTGTACTTCTTTTGCTTTAACAAATGTATTCTTACCAGTTAATGCAGCAATAAGCCTTGACACGGCAGTTGCGGCAGATGTTAATAGCTTAATAAGGCTATTTAATGCAGGAGCAACAGCACTAAAGATAGGGGCAAACGCTGTTGCTAGTGCATTTTTCAACTGTGTTAAGGACGATTTCAGTGTTGAAAGTGTGGCATTGGTTTCATCTGAATATTTTGCCAGATTATTTATTCCATCTTTCATACCTCTCAATATGGAACTTAATGCCATAAATGCAGTTCCCATCAAGAGTGATGTTGTAAGCATTTTCCCAAATGAACCTCTGGCTTTATTTGTATTTTTGTTTAATCCAAAGATGCCAGCACTTATCTTTTTGAGTTTACCAACTATACCTTTTCCTACCATCTGGGCAAATGCTAAGGCCGCTTTCTGGGCTTCCTTTGCAACTTTTTTTATAACGGATATAAGTTTTGAAAATCCGCTTTTTAGTCCATTGATTCCAGCAATTACCGCTTTAGACGGAAGTGCTTTTAAATTAGTTGCAACAATTGAAGGTAATGCTTTTAAGCCATTAAGTACAACTTGCAATCCATTCAAAGAGCTTTGGAGCATTCCAATCTCAGCGGAAGATTTAAGAGTTTTATTTGATAATAGACTTAAATTACCTGCATACTCTGACATTTTTTGTTTAAGTGACATATAAGATGTATTTAAACGATTGTTAATGTTTTCGAGTTTAGTTCTTTCTAAAATCAATTTTTCTTCCAGTGCCGTTGTATCTACAGGGGTATATGCATTTCCAGAAGAGACCAGAGCATTCCTCTCAGCATATAAAGATTTTACCTTTTGTTCATATATATCTATTTGCGCAATAGCTTTTTTGTAGCCAGAGGAGCTGGGGGAAACTCCTGATTTTTCCATCTTTCTAATGTTACCGTAAAATGTATCAAGTTTATTTTGGGCACTATCAATTTCCTTTGTAAGTGATTTAAAAGTGTCAGTCTCTATTTGCTTTCCCTTAAGTTCTTCTAATTTATTTTCTAAATCATTAACTTTTTTGGCCTGCTGTGAATATTGATTATTTAATTTAGCAAAAGCATCAACCTGTTTCTGCAATGAAATCTTAGCTTTATCTCCAAGCCCTTCTATTGATTTAGCCATTCTACGAATAGCAAGCTCTAAATCTTTTGCACCACTTTCAAATCCATCAGTTTTAATGCTAGTGTCTATAAGTACTGTGCCATCAGCTTGCATTTCATCACCTCATTACAGCCATTTTTCGATGTTGTTGATTTCCTTTTGTTGTTTCTCGCTGTATATCTTCTTAAGCTTTACCAATTCTGGATTGCTTCGTTCAAATTCCTTTTCCCACTTGTCCAGTTTTTTTCCTCTGGCTCGTTTCTGCCGGATTGCCCACACCTGAGATACAAGTCCATCTCCAATTTCCATGAAATACCCCATGAATGTCCACCAGTGCAGGTATGGCACAGACCTTACCTCCATCCCAGCAATCTTATTGACTGCCGGGATAATAATAGGAGCATCCTGTTCCCAGTCCATGGTTTTGGGCTGTGGTTTGCCAGAAGGCAGGTTGTAATCAATGAAATCAACTGCCTTTTGGCATGCCTCTGACTTGGCTTCTGGAGGAATGTCTTGATAGTCCAGGTACATGATTCGGAACATTATTTCCTGTTTCTCCCATTCATTGAGTTCCGGGTCAGACATATCAATCAAAATATCAATAATCACTCTAAAATCGCTTTCAATAGCATAGTCTTTTCCTGCAACCTTAAGTGACTTCGGCAAATCGTATGTATTCATCGGCCATATTTCTCGGTGTATTTCTTAATCCGGGATTCACTTTTCTTAATTCTGGTTTTCATTTCAGATTCAATAAACTTAACCAATGTATCAAGCACATATTCCGCGTAGAAGGTTCCGTCCGAACGTGGGGAAAGTGGGTTGCAATGCTTGAATAATTCTTCTGAGGCGTTATCTGAGCCAAGAAGGTAGTTAAATTGCTTCTTAATTTCATCAGATATAGCAAAGAAATCTGCTTCTTTATCAACTTCTATACCATTGAAATAGTTGAGTACATTCTCACAACGCTTGGCAATATCTAAATCAGATGGATTCCACCAAAATCCACCTGTCACTTCCTTTCCCGAATTTACAATCTCAATCCATTCCCTGTCATTAAGGGTAATCTGTCTTGCCATAATTCCTCCATTAATCGCTCAGACTAGCGCTAGAAGCTGTGGTGAACTTCTTTGTCTCAACATTCCATGTACCTTTAATGCGATTTCCAGCTTTGTATACTGTAAATGGTGTCTGAATGCCGGATGTATCACCGCCTACACTATTGGGGATAACATATACATCTTCACGGTATGCCCATACCACTGTAGGAGCTGTTTCTTCATCTGCTCCAGGCTTAAGAAGTACATCTACCATAGATGTTTTGCATTTATCTCCAGTCGCCCTGGTATTGGCCAGTTCCATAATCTTGTTTGACAGGATATCATCGTAATTTTCGTAATAATAAGGGTCTACATCAGACTGCACTTCATATCCACTATGCTGCACAGACTGTTCCCCAAGTATATTTTTTGTCACCTCAACATCTGGGTTTAATTCTTCACTGTATTCTTCCAGATTCTTTCCCAGCCTTGCATATTCTGTTTCTGCATAAGTAGTATCAAAAGCAGCATCCAAATAATGCGCAAGGTATTTACGTTCAACCATTATTTATCTCCTTTCTAGATAAAAAATAGAGCCATCACACAAGGCTCTGCGTCTTAGCGTCTGGCTCTACCATCTTTCAAAATCATATTTATATTCTATTGACACTGGAAGTATCCAGTCTTGCACGCCACCGTCCTGCGGTTCAAGGCCATAAGAATTATCTCTGGTTAATTTGGTTATCTTTCTTCCTTTCGACAATTCTGGATAAGCATTCAGCCGGTATGAAACACCATCAATCTCAACCAGTTCTTTACACAACCATTTTCCAAATGTGTCAAGAAATTCTTGTGTGTTAATTTTGGGCTTTTCCTTAGTTGCTGCAATACGGTACACAATATAAAATGGATATTGGCACGTCTGATGAACAAATCCTAATATATCCTCTGTTTCAGAAAATACTAATGCTCCATTATCCGCAGAAAAAGCAATCCCGCTGGTATCCTCCAATTGCTCAAATCGTACAATGTCATATGGAGACTGCTGATGGTCTAACCCAGGAAATTGATTAAGCAAAGCTTTTACTGCGGTCGTTAATACATCATAACCGCTTGCATCTTTTCCAATTGGTTTTCTTTCATCATCCACGCTTTCCACCTCCAGCCGTTTTCTTGGCTTGCTTTATCCATGATTTACCATCTGCTTTTTTGGCTGCATCAAACCATTTAGCCTGTGCCTTAGGATGCGCTGTTTTGGTATATTGTAAATCCTCTTTTGCTTTGGTTTTACCTCCATATTGGCTTACTAATACCTTTTTAGTACCCTTTGTAGCCCAGGTACTACCAGTAACAGCGCTAACCATAGTTTTACCCCGGTATAAAAAAAGACCAGCAGGGCCATATGCGGCATATACTTTTCCGCTCCCTTGTACTGCGGCGCTCGCTGCTCTGGTAACATCCACAAAATCGCCTGTAACCATAGGCATAAAAGGAACCATACTATTCATAACATTTCCGTCAAGTTGATACTGCGCGCGCTGGAATTGCTTATCAAACCGGGTCAAATTAAGCTTGATTTTGATATCACCGTCAACAACGGAGAATCCTTTAAAATGTGTTGTTTTACTTGCCATATTATTTCCCCAATATTTCAAAGTGAGGAATCACAGAGTATGGACCGCCAACAGAGGATACCAAATATACGAAGTCATACCGGTTGTTCATATAGGCATAAAACCCGTCTCGATAGTCTTCATCGTTTACCGGATTAACGCCTGTCCATTCTCCATTCCAGAAGAAATCTGTAGATGGGCTAAAAGTAATACTGTCTGCCAACTCATCATTGACCTGTTTCGCCCAGGCTTTTGGCGGAAGCCAGATAATTTCCTTTCCAGTAGCATTCGTGATAATCTTCTGCATGCCCATTTCAGTGTAAGCGATATGCAATTCGGCATTGTCTGCGCTATCTACCCCATATTTTTTTATTAACGCTCCTCTATCAGTAACTAGGTCAACGTTTTTTAATGTGTGAGGGTACCATATCTGCGCCGTTGAGGATTCGTAATAATTAAATACAGTTACAGTTGCCTTGTAGATGTTAATGCCTCCTTTTTCTGACCGGAGTAGAAACTGCCGACTCATTACTCCACCCGTATCTGCGCCTTTTGTCTATTGTTTCGTAAGATATGCCGTTAATTTCTCCCCATTCTGCCAACGTATGAGTTTCGTTTCCAAGCGTTACATATATGTTTGTCCTTTTGTTATTGGACTGCACCTTCACCGTGACCCACCTACAATTCTCCGGGCAATAATTTCCGTCAACATTAATCCTATCAATCGTGAGTTTTTCGGAATATCCACTTTGTATCGCCCAGTTTCTAAAGTTTTCATAAGAGTTCATCCAGTCTTCGTAAATAGATATTCCACGTCCACCATAAAGAGAATAATTCTTATCGCTCTTACACAAACATCGTCCTTTCATATGTTTCCATATTTTATATAAACGTGTACCACTTTCTCCGTGTAATCTATTTGTTGCGGAAGTGCGTTCTCTTTGATAGCATCCACAACTTTGTGTTGCTCCAGATATAAGACAACTCGCCCTTACATTTTTGACATTCCCACAATCGCATTTGCATTTACACCATGATTGTCCTTGTTGAACAAAGTGCTCTATAGCAACTAGTTTACCAAATTTCTGTCCTATCAGGTCTTTAGGTCTCGGCATAAATCCATCTCCTTTTCAAGGAAAGGACTTACTGCTGTCTCGCGACATGCGCCTTTCTAAATCAAGGGATACCATGTATACATGCTATCCCCTCCATTATTTATTCATCTGCTTATACATCTGGTTAACCCCTGTAGCCGCCAGGCCAGATACAGCACCAACCGCTACAGCCGTGATATAGTCCGATGCTGGGAAATCTGGGATGGTCCCCATACCAAGCGCGCCCAAAGCGCCACCCACTACAGCCATAATGACCGGAATCCATTCGTCCGGTATCTTTTTTGCCGCCTTGCATCCAAGGCCAACCACATAGCTCAGAGCCACAATAGCCACACATGTTCCCAATGTTGTAATGTCCATATCTTTTCCTTTCTGGAATCAGAGCAAACCCAATTCCATGAATACTTTGAAAATCTTCGGAGACTGAATAGCGAACCAGTCAATCATTTCTTCATTAGTTGCCCACGCTCCGCATGTATTTGAACTTGAAGAATCCAGACCGCTTTCATACAAAAACGCATGGATGAGTTCATGCCGTAATATGGCATTTTTATATCCTTCATAGTCCTTTAATTCGCAATCGTCCTTTTTATTGCAAATCACAATCATATGTGTAGAAAAATCGGTATATCCATCCCTAAATTTCCCATCCAGGTTTTCATCCGATTTTTCATCACGCTGGACAACTTCCCATTCCGTTCCCAGAATGTTTACTTTACAATCCTGCATATAAAAGTGGAGTCCCTTCGTTATCTTTTACTCCCATCAGATACACCTTTGCGGTATCATACAGGGGATTATTTGTTTCCTGTTTATTCCCCGCCGCAGAATATATATCACTCCAGGCTTTAGCTCCGTTAGCTATTTCTGACGGGGATGCATAGCTGATTGATTCGGAACCGGATGACTTTGACGTGATAACGCCTGTGGTTGCGCCGCCGGTCCCGCTGGTTATACTTCCCGCGGCGGCAGATAGCGCCTGTTTTTCTGCCAGTTCCAAACCATACAGTTTATCAGATACGGCACATACGGCTTTCTTGATTTTAGTTTGCGCTCGTTCATTGTCTGGGAGGCCGTCAACCAATCGTTCAAATGTTATAGTGTCAAGAAAGTCGCTTGCCCGTTCTGCCTGCTTATCAAATGATTGGGAATCCGGTATGTCGCTGCCATAGTATTTTGTTGTGTAAAACTCATAGTCTGCATATGCCATGCCGGATTCTCCTTTCTTTAAGAGCGAGACGTTACATCGTCATTTCCAGATTTCAACGCCTTATATGTATTGTCACACTCAACTACTGTGATATGATTCCCGGTCGTTGCCTTGATATCAGTTTTACCGTCCCATGCTGTCCACGTCTTTACATTCTGACCATATTTCACTTCTGGAGCGGAATCAGCTGCCACTTTGTACTTGTACATGTGTCCTGTTTCGAGGGGAGGTTCAACGGTTAATTTTGTGTTTCCCGATGTACTTCCGGCCGAAGAAGTTACCGTCAGTGTTCCAAGAACGGGATTATCAGTAACATCAACAACCGCTATTCCGTCAATATATTCTGCAAACAAGGTCAAACCCATGATTGCAAATGCTTCGGAAACAGCTGTATTGTAGTTCCCCTGAGTATGGAATCCGATAAGGTTTGTCTCCCCGGCTCCAGTGGTATATACCAGACCCGCCCGTGCAAAATCGCTCTCATTTGGGTCAACATAGTACATTACAATGTTTTCCACTGGTGTAGCTATTACCTTTCCTCTTGCAATTTCCGAATCGGACAGCAGGAAGATTGTATTGAATCCCATGAAATCCTTAAGATACTGGAAACCAAACTGATTCTGCACGGTGATTTCAGCGGCACCTAGATACTGGTAAACATCCAGTATATTCACGAACCCAACCACACCTGTAACATTCCGGTGCATCTGTTTGAATTTGTTTTCTACCATTCCTTTTGCCATAGCAAGGGCCATCTGGAAGGTGGTTTCTGTTCCGGTAAGCGTGCCGGTATTCAGATATGTATAAAATCGTTCTGTTACATCCGATTGAAGCTGGAACAAAAATTCATCGTCTGTCATCTGAACGGCATTTTCATAGCCGTGGTCTTTAATTGCTTCAATGGAAACGGCCTTTGCATACTTCTCAATGGTCATTTCCGCATACGTCTTTTCCTTTACTGTGAATTTGCTGTAAGGGATTTCCTCTCCTTCGCCTACAGCACCGCTCTGTAAAGTTCCTTCTGCATATTTGCTTTTTAGCACCGCCCCCGGTGTTTTCTTAATAGGACGCATAATCCCCAGGATATCCCGGAGGTGCTGCCAGTTCCGTTCAAACCGGGTCACAAAATCAATTTCTCGCGCTGTTACCTGTATGTCCGCGCTTGTGATTAAATTGGCTTTTGCTGCCATTACTGTTCTCCTTTACCAAATAAATGTAGGTTACTGGCGATTGCAGACTGTCGCTCAGACGGGTCCTTAATCGCTTCAATATCCTTTCGTGTCATAGTTCCTGGCATATTCTGCTTACCTACTGGTGCGGTAAACCTTGCCATGTTCTGCTGTGCCTGTTGCTGCGCATCATCAATAAATGCTGAAGAGTCCTTTTCTTTCATTTGAGACAAAAGGTCATTCAGCCCCAGAATTTTACCATCTTTCAGCTTTAAACCGGCCTCTTTTACTTCTGCCATAATTGCACGTTTAGCTGCCTCGCTGGAAAATTTAATACCTTCAAATTCTGTCTTAAGCGCATCCGCGAAATCACGTTCATAAAGCTGTGCCTGGGCGTTCTTTTCGGCCTCTGTAGCCTTCTGTTTCCAGTCAGACAACTCTTTCTGCATCGTTTCCAGGTCAACCCCTTCAAAGCCTTTCAGCGTTGTTTCTGCTGCTTCTGCTTTTTCTTTCCAGGTATCCCGGTCCGCGCTCAGATTGTCGTTTTCTTTCTGCAACTTTTTGAGGTCTTTCCCATTTTCAGCCATGACAAAAGATATCTGTTCCTCTGTCAATCCCTGTGCTTTTAATTCTTCGGTTTTCATTGATGATTCTCCTTTTCCGTTATTAGGTTATTTGTAGGTGTGTAACCGTCCACCAACGGTTGCCATTTTGTAGGACTTGACTTGTCCAAAAACGCACATGCCGGAAATTGCATCCGCTTTTCAACCTCCAGGCTGTTCACGCTATGCGCTAGAACCTGTTTCTTTTAAGGACATGTGCTATAGGAAGGAGGTCAATATAAAGAAAGAGCCAAACAAACTCTTGCATCTGTTTGGCTCTGCGTCTGGCGTCTGGCTCTAAGGTTATGTTGCAGGTGATAAACCACTTTTATCTAAATCACTTGCTTTACCTTTTGCTATATTCATTATGGATGTATTCTTGCATACAGGGCAAAATACGGGAAGGTTTTTCGCAACCGTATCTGGTCGTATTTTAGTCCGAGTTTTATTGTTACATATAGGGCAGTACACCCAACCGTCTTTTACCATGTTTTCACCCTTTCTGCTTATTCTTACTCCCATTTTACCGTATTCCAAAAAAATAATCGTCCCCACATTTTAATATTACCTCTTGACTTTCCACGCATTGCGTGGTACAATCTATATATAAGATAAGGGACGGGGGAACAGAAAAATGATGAAAAGAGCAGAGAACACGAAAGAAAAGAGAAGCGAATTACACGGATACAATATCATGGTGGACCGCACTGATTTCCATAAGATTATCGCTTTTAAATTTACTCAAGAAATGACCGGAACCGAGAAACAGGTGGCATACGCAAGAGATATACTTGCTCAGAAGGTTTTCAAAACAGACGAAATGGCCGGAATGATGATGTCAAATGGGAAAATGGATGCGCAGAGTTACACGGCTGGTATGGAGAGTCTTATTGACCAATTAAGTAAAATGACGGACGCAAAATATATTATTGAACATGTCAAATAGGAGGACACGATGAACAGAATTAAAGAATACCGCTTAAAAGCACAAATGACACAATCTGATTTATCTGCTTATCTGGAAATACCGACCAGGACTATTGAGGACTGGGAAGCCGGAAAAAGGAATCCGGCTCCCTGGGCCGAAGAATTAATCATCAGACAATTGGAGGAATTAATACATCCTTGTCTCATGAAAAAACTTCTAAATAAATTTTCGGATTTGGCCTATGAAAATCTGCTTCCAGAAAATTACAATGTATTTTCTGATTCCCGTAAATTTTCTCATGATGATTATTTTAAAATCATACATGATGAAATGGAAAAAATAGGAGTTGAGGACAGCGATTATGAGTACTGTCCGAAAAGCATTGACCCCAATTACCTGGAGAACGTACGAGCTGGACGGGAAATACATGAAACCATATTATAGGAGGAATATCAATATGAAAACTTTTAAAGGATACATAAATTATGGATGTTTAGCTGCTGAGAAACGGCCTTTGTTTACTGCGGAAAATCCTCACCCAACCGCAACAGTCAGCGAGGCAGTAGAGTATACAGTGCCAGATGGATGGGTCTGTGATGAAACGGAAACAGGAATTGTATTGACAGCTCCGTGGGGTTGGACTTACACGCCGAACGAGCTACTGCAGGGAAAAGAATCCCCCTATCTATGCGTAATCAATAATGAAGGAAAAGAAATCCATATTATGTTAGATTGGAATCATATTTAAAGGAGAGAAAACAAATTTTTTTGGTAATGCATTTTCAAAAAGCGGTGAGATTATTCCCACCGCCAATTTGTTACATCATATTGCGCAATTTCTCAATATATCTTTTCATGGTTTCTCTTTCTTCCCGGCAGTCGGCATCTTTGGACATTTCTCCTAATTCCTCAGTCAATTCGTCCATATGCTCTTCCAGGGCTGCAAGCATACGGCGCTTGCAATCTTCATCTTTTCCACCACTTCTGTAGCTCTGCTTCTGATTCATGTAGTCATCATAGGCCGGTCCAGTGGCGCGACTGTAATGACCTCTGACGTAATGTTTTCCACGTGTGCCGCGATATGAGCTGTCATTATCATAGTCTGGTGACATTCCATCAGCACGGCTATAACGTCCCATGCTGTCACGCTTGCGACGCGCTTCGCTGTATTCTCCGCCGTCCATTTCGTCCATTACCTGGTTGTAGTACTCTTCTTTGCACTTCCAGTACTCTACATTCTCCATGTCTTTCCACATGTCAATCAGTTTGTATGCGTTTTCAAGGTTGCTGGTGTTCAGGCCCTTCTCCGCAATATTGTCCAGCTCTTCGTGGATTTTTTGCATTAATTTATAACTCATAGCCTTACCTCCTTAACCTATTCTGCTAACTACAAGGTTAGCATCTGATACTGTCGCCGCTGCGGTTCCAACGTTTTTTACCGACAGGGTAGCACAACATGGCTTGCACACTCGTACTTCTACAGTTGCTGCTCCATTGATTGTTGCGCCGGCGGCAACTGTGTTCTGGATTCTTGCACCGGGGATGCCTTCGCCGTCCTGCTGCACTTCAAAAATAACGTCACCTGCTGCGGCTGCGGAAAAGTTTCCGTTAAAGCCTACACGGTACAGGCCAGGAAGTAAAACTACTCTACCAGAAAGTGGCTCATGTTTTATGTTTGGACAATTGCAAGAATATATCCGGTTTGCTGCAAACAAAACACTTGCATTGACTTCAACAGTCTGTGTACCAGCAGTTACAAAATCTGCCATAATAAATCCTCCTTATATGCACAGAAGGGCAAGCTTATGCCTACCCCTCCATGTGTGTAATACTACTTATACAGTAGACATGTCCTTTTCGGACAAGATACGCAATATGCGGTTGTTTTGGTCGATAATCTTTTCCATATATTCCTTGTTTTGCTGTTGCAATGCCTCCATAATATCATTATTTGACACATCACCAACAAGCAAAAGTAAATCTATCATTTGTAATGCAGTTGCGTACAAAGCAAGATTATCGTAAAACTGTTCGTTTCTCATTAGCACCCGCATCCAGTATTGCATCCACAACCACAGTTAGATGCATATGGATATGGCGCTGGAACCGTATAAGCCGGTACAGGCTGCGGCTGACGAAGCTGTGCAACGATGGTGTTACCAACTGCATCAATAAAGCCGTTCTGGGCAGTCTGGCTTGCCTGAAACCTAAGAGTCTGATTTTCTGCCTGGAGGCTGGAAATCTTGTCCTGGGTCAAGAAGTCAAGGATAGCCCTGGTGTTGCTGTTGTTGTTATCCAGTAAATCCCTTGTGGCGTTCTGGATTGTATTTCTGGTATCACATGACTGTGTAGCCAGATTGTAGTTTACGCCGTCAATTGCGCGCTGTGTCTGGCAGCAGCAATCCTGGAGCTGATAGCCCATCTGGCATAAGCTCCGGTCAACACCATTGAATCCGCTGGTAATAGTGTTGTTCAGTGCGTATGTGCTGTCACAGATACCCTGCTGGATACCTCTAATTCCGTTTTCTATACCATTCAAAGCAAAGCCCTCATTGATATCTGCTCTGGTTGCAAGACCCTGGAGTCCTGCGCCATTTGCACCGTTTCCGCCGAAGCCATTGCCCCAGCCTCCCCCGGCGAAAAGGAAGAGAACGATAATCCAAATCCAGTCGCCCCACATGCCGTCACCATTTCTGTTATTGTTTCCTGTAGCGGCTGCAATGTCCGCTAAAGAGTAACCACTTTCCATAAATATTTACTCCTTTAAATTTATTTACAAAATCATGCGCATTGATTTATGTACTATTTTTTCATGCCTCCAAGCATCTGCTGGAACTGCTGTGCCATCTGCTGGGCTTGGTCTAACTGCTGTTGAGTTATCTGCCCAGATTGTAGCATCTTCTGCACTTCTTCCTGGGGGTTCCCTTTGAAATTGTTCTTAAATTCCATAAACTTTTGAATCATCTGCATTGGGTTGTTTCCCCCGCCCATTCCAGGCATCATGCCGCCCATTGGTGAGCCGCCGCCCAACATGCTAAATAATGGATTCATATATTATTTCCCCTTTCCGCTTGGCGCTGTGCTGGATTCTAAAAGGCCATATAATTCATCATATTTTGCCTTTAAATCCTGATACTCGTTTCTGGTAACATACTTTTCATCCAGATTTTCAGCCGGTGCAGATTCCTTCTTCTGCCCATTGACAATCTCTTTATATTCAAAAGTGCGAAGTGTTGGCATTCCTGCCGCATCGGTTGTCTTAATATAAAAATACTCATTTTCGCTGTCCATCAGCAATATAGATGTGCTGGGCGCTACTAAATACGATTTTGCGCCAGCCTCACCCTGCACCCATAATATTCCCTGATTGGTCTGCGGGACCTGTGGTACCTGCGTCTGTTGCGGCATCTGGTATGGTGCCTGTAGCTGCTGCAATCGGTCCATAGGTGGTTGCATCTGTGGTTGATATGGGTATGCGTTTGGATATGTATTCAGATAGTTTGGATTGATAAATGGTTGCGGCATTATATCCCCTCCGTTCTTTTATAATCCAATTATCCCATAAAAAATAAGCCTCTGACAGTTCGTCAAAGGCTTATAAAAGTATCAAGAAAGTATTCTAATATCTAAAATCATCACAATATGACCAAAAAATTCTTTAACTCTAGACCATCAAAACTTTTTAAATAAATCTTCATATCTCCCTTGATGTACCGCACAATGCATGGTATAATAAGGACATAAACAAATGGATAACCATTAAAACAAAGGAGACATAAAAATGAAGAAAGATTATGCATTAAACATCAGAAGCGCAGCCAGCGATAACGATTGGAATGCGTCAGATATGTCAGACTGGTACGAAACCTATTGCGCGGCGATAGCCGCAGCAGAGGAGGCGCTTGAAGGACAGGAAGCTCTCGAGGCAATTGTCACGGTATGGGAAAACGGTGAAATTGCTGGAGAATCCCTGTGCATGATTCGCGAAAACGGACTCATAATTCAGCGCCAGGGCGGGGAGAGGTTATGGGCATGATTTTAGAAGGAGGCGTAAATGCTATACACAACATTTATTAGATTATGTGATGAAGCTTCAAAACACGATGACTGCCAGGAATTCATCATGACACTTGGATGGCAGTCGTGGATGAAAGAATCTAACGTTGCTGGGGTCGTAGACGATTTAGCGCTAATCTTTGACCTTGTCAATTTAGACTTCACGGGCTTGCGAAAGCGCACCGGGGTAAGCATGCGAAAGTTCTCCCAACTATATCGAATCCCACTACGGACAATCGAAAGCTGGGAATCAAACGCACAATCCTCCCGTAATGCCTCCCCTTATGTCACGGACCTTATAAGATATGCGGTATTCACGAAAGAAAAGGAGGGGGATGATGGGTTTATTGACCTTATCGAACAGGATTGATTTCTGCGGCATCATAATTGCTGAACGGTGCAACCCTAACGGTGACCCGGTTAACGGAAATGTCCCGCGCCAGGATTTCGATGGGTACGGAATCATATCGGATGTCTGCATCAAGCGCAAAATCCGTAACGAACTTTTCAGTAACGGGTACGATATCTTTGTTGTCACCAGTAACGCCCTCCCGGAAGGACAGAAAAGCCTTCATGGGAGGGCCAGGGCAAATCCTGATATGGAAAAAGCCTTGAAGTCCAAGGATGTCAGGCAATACAGAAAATCAGCATGTGAAAAATGGATGGATGTCCGGGCCTTTGGTCAGGTCTTCGCTTTCAAGCAAGCGGATGGAGGACTCTCAGAAGCCGTCCGAGGGCCTGTATCCATCCAGGATGCTGTATCGTTGGATACCGTCACAATACAGCCTAAAAACATTACGAAATCAGTCAATACAAACGATTCGGACAACAAGTCTGGGAAAGCAAGTGACACATTTGGAGTCCGATACATAATCAATTGCGGCGCGTATGTATTCCGTGGCTCCATGCACCCGCAATTGGCGGAGCTTACTGGATTCACGTATGGGGATGCGCTTGCCATAAGGGACGCAATGTGCACTATGTTCAGAAACGACATATCTGCTGCACGTCCCAGCGGAAGCATGTCACTAGACAAATTATATTGGTGGGAACACAACTGCCCAAATGGTCAATATCCTCCCGCAAAGGTCTTCAGGTCCTTAAGTCTAGAACCCATCAAGGGATATCCATATTACACCGCTGTCATAAACGGGCTTCCGGGTCTAAAGGTTGAGGTTTTCGATGGTTGGTGATGTGGCATATTGACTTTGTGATGGGAAATATTTTATATATCAAAATTACTTCCGTCTTAAACAATCTCTCAATCATTAAAGATGGAAGTCTTTTTGATATATAAAATTAGCAATTTTCTTCTATATCAACACACCCTTATAATTTTATTGTTGACTTTTCGGCTCAATCTCTTTGTTGTAGACACACTGACATTCATTTGTTCTGCACATTGTTCCAATGGCATGTTTTGTGCACGTAATTCAAATAACTGTCTCTCATCATTTGTAAAATTGCAGTATGTACGGAAATAGTTTAATTCTGGCACCGTAAAGTCATATACTTTCAAGGCAACGCTCCTTAAATACCCTCTGACAAATGCTTTATCATAGCTTCTTTGGTTTTTTTTAAACCCTCTATGTTGTTACCGGTTATACGATTATCAATTAATGCTATCATTCCTTGACACAAAAGGGATTGCATATCTCTTATTTCTTGGATAGATTTATAATCTTTTTCCACATTTATTTCTAATTTATCCACTCGGTTTTTTAGCTTAAATGCCGGATGCAACAATTTGTATATTACGGCTCCTGCGCCTCCAAGAGTAATAAGCCAACCGCATACAACCATAATAGAGTTTAATGTTTCCATAAGTTATCGCCTTTCCCAGTAGTATATTGGTATCTCTTGCCCGCTGTCCCATGTATCCCAGTAATAACCATCCTGCACACACACCACATGCCCTGTAATTGCTAAGATGTACGTTCCTATAGGATTATCCTGGCAAAAGTCCTCGACCGTGTATACATCTTGTCCGTGGTCATCCACTATGTACCGTTTAAATCCATTCTGGCGTAGGTAGGACCCCCATACATGGTTTGCAGATGGCATATCAGATAAAGCACAGGCGCAGACAGTTACACCAGCAAATACCGTTTCCCAGTCGCTGTCAAGGGCTTTTGTTATAGCCCGGATGGGGCAATCCCCCACACGCTGATTGCGTGGATTAGGGTTGAATAATTTCCATCTGCTCATTCTTCTTTTCCTTTCGCATTCTGATACCGCCGCGCTGCTCCCCTGGCCTTTGCCGCCTGCTCCCGGTTCCATCTGGCAATCTGTAACCGTTCCTGCTGGGTGCGTAAGTCGTTCTCTTTGCAAAATTCGTTGTATGCCTTATTCTGCCGCTGTAACAGATACGACTTTCGGTCAAGTTCAAGCTGCATTTCAAATTTAGCTGATTCGTCCTTGCATTTATCCACGGCCTCCTGCATCCCCATGACCTCGCGTTTGGTCTTTCTGATGCGCAGTTCAAGCGTTCGCTGCCGCTCCTCCAGCTGCTCAACCTTGTAATTGTCTGCGGTTTGGATGTCTTTGTATGGATTGTTTACCCCATCACCGCTTCCGAAGGAGTGACGGCAGTTCCATCCACATAATCCTTCACCCGTTCCATATCCAGTCTGGGAAAATGGAGGAAAGCGCTTATCCTTTCCAGTCCTGCTGTGAAACTGCCCTTGCCACCATAAATGATTTCCTGGATTCTGCCCTCCATCCCCGGTTCTGGCTCCGATGTGCGCCGATACCAGTATGATATCCCAGTCCATTTCCTCCATGCGCTTAATAGATATATCTCCCGTGGCCTGGGCTACTCCGGTGCGTACTGCACGCGCTGTGGCAGTTTCTATGGTGTCTTTATGGCCCGAAGGATAATGTACTATTACTCCACCTGATACCACATTATTAACTGCTTCTTTGACGGCCTGTGTGTACAATACTACCCCAGAAGATACAAGATGGTATGCATTATCACATTCGTTTATAAAAAGCCTTTGTGCGGCTTCTGCTGTTGTCCTAGTATAGTTTTCCCATTCCCCCATAGTAGCAGTCATGTTGCGTTCCATCAATCGAATAAGCTGCGGTGATTGGGTAAGCGGTGTTGGAGACAAACCAGCAGCTTCATATATTTTGTGGTCGTATTCCAAAGCCTTGACTCCCGCTTCTTCCATTGCGGCCTTGATTTCTTTTTCCTGTCGCTTAGTGATTTTGGATAACTCTGCCGTTATATCCTCCAGCAGATATCCTGCATCCTGCAATATCTGTATGCGCCATCGGTCAGAGGAGGTGAGCAGGTAATCATCGCCACGGCCTATGCGTATCATCATGCGGTCTATTATCTGACGAATAATGTATGTATGGAGTTGTGAGGCTATTTCTTCGCTTCCTTCTGCGATTTTTGCAAGGTAATTAGGACTTAACATTTACTCTTCCTTCTTTCCCTTATGTCTAATCGACCATTCAAACACTTTCGGGGCAAATGGACCAGGTGGTATATTGAATACTATCCAAATTAATAAGCTTCTCAATTTATTCCTCCTCAAACATCCTAGGTCCATCCTTCGGCTGTGCTTCCTTTACCATAGCTTTTGCATCTTCTTCAGATAATCCTTCAAACTTCCGAAAATACATCCAGGCCGGCACCTTTCCCTGCACAACATACTGCCACCATCTTGCCCGGTCCTCCTCACGGTTATATGTAATGTCACCAAAATCATATGTTATTTCGTAGTTGCCGGCTGGTGCCAGTCCGTACAGGTCAGCATATACATTGAGCGCATATATTGCCCCGTCAAGACAACTTTCCAGTTTGTCGCGCACATCCTTGATTAGCTGTATGGTTCTCCTGTCGTCAGCCTCTACCTGTGTGGCTGTGACCATTCCTGTTTTTTCATCAAGCACAAAATACCCATTGGAATATCCACACTTAAATCCCACAAATGAGAGTAGGTTGTTTATTCCGGTAATTCTTATATCAGTATTCAACGATGGAACAATCTCCTGATAGAAAGACTCTGTTCCATTTCCAAATACATTTTTAACATAATGAGGAAGCTTTTCATTGCTCATGCCAGCATAACGGCCTTTAATGTTTGTACCGCTTCCAAACATCAGCTGGTCATCTGCCAATATGATTTTCTCACTGTCAAATATTTCACCCACATTCCGGCTATACGCCACATCCAGGTCCTTTAATTCTTCTATGGATTCGGCATACATTGGTAATCCCAAAGGTGATGAAATATCCAAATTATTAGCCTGTGGAGTGCGGAGTATGCCAAACATGGGACCATCTATTTTCTCATTATTTGCTTTAAGTATAGGTGGAGTCTCTGGAAGTAAGTCGGACCATTTAGTCCTGTTTAATGCTATCGGGTCCCCCACACTTTTTGCAGAGCGAGACACATAAGCTCTATTGGATATGTAATATGGGTAATAAGTGTTTTCTCCGTCCTTGACCTCGACAAACCGATGATACTCAAACCGGGTATAGTATTTATCGTTCTCGCTGTAACTATCTTTGAATACAATTCCATAGATACCTTCATTGTCACAGTCAGTAACAATAAAATCTTGCGGTGTAAATATGTCCAGGCCCTTACCATTTGGTTTAAGGATGATTGTGCCGTAGGCCATACCATACTCTACCCAGTGGCGAATCTGGAAATATGTTTTGTCAATCTGCTCCTGGAGCCACGCCGCCCGCGCGCTCCCATCAATCTGTATTCCGATTGCCAGTGTGGCAAGCCGTGCCGTCTCGGAGCATATAGCCTTTGCGAAATTGATTGTCTTAACGTTATCGTCAGCATTCACCCAATAGGGAGTACCCCGGTAGATATTGGCGCACTCTGCAATCTTGCTTTCCATCTCCGGGGATACCACTGATTCAACATTAAAATCTTCTTCTGCCTGTCGCTTGAATATCATTCCTATCACCTTTTTAGCCCATTTTATTAGTCCCATTTAGTCACCCTATAACTTGCTTTAACTTTTCTATGCATTTTTTGCAAAAATGTATGTCTCCTGCAATTTCAGTTGCACATTTACTGCATATGCTTTTGTCACATGTATTAGTCAACCACTTAAAGCTATTTTCGTAATCGGTTGTTCCATCATTATTTTTGAAATGCAATGTTCTCATTCTTCCTACCGGCATATCACAAAGAAATTCCGCTTTCCTCTTGCGGCATATCTGACACCGTTCATTTTCTGACAGGATTTTTGTAACATCACTCATTATGCACTGTTTCCCCTTCGCATTGATAATGGACTTGTGGCATATCACCCCAGTATTTCAATTCTCCATTTCTTCGTGCCTCAGCGGCTTCTTCTACTGTATCATATCTCCCCAAATCCATACGTCTGCTATTAACGTATATCAAAGCGCGATATTTTCCCCTATCCACTTCATAATGTACGCCATTATACCCGGTTCTATTTGTCCTTTGTTTCCGCTTGTTTCTGGCCTGTTCTGTACCCGTAGCCCAATGACAGTTTTCAGGACAATAATCTCCGTTGGTATCTTTTCTGTCAATGCTCAAATTATCAGTATATCCATTTTGCAAGGCCCATTGAATAAATTCCATTGAGTTGTTATTCCATCCCTCACAGACCTTTATTCCTCTACCACCATAATTGTCATAATCCTTGTCATTCGGGTTATTGCATCTCTGACGGATACCTTGCCATATTTTATATATCCTTGGATAATTTTTCTTTGCCCCACTACGCACTGTGTCCCCTCCTCATAGCCATAGGAGAAATGCTATACCGTAAGGCATCTATCCAGTGGTCATTTCCGTCTGGATAATCCGCAATCACTTCTCCGTTGCTATCAATCTCATGCTCATACTCTATAATCTCTTTGTATGCCCTCGGCGTTCTGGCTGGGTCTATGACGATTGTACGGCACTGTAGCCATTCATACGTATATTTCCTACTCCCAGGTGTTACAATAGCACTACGGGCTGGAATACCAGCGTCACGAAGGTCAACAATACTTTCCTTCTCGTCCACTCCACACATAAGAGTATAATCATCGTATCCTTTTTCCTGTATCATGCGAGCCATATCAGAGTTTCTAATCTTGCACCCGCCTAATTCATCTAATAACACAATTTTTTCTTTATTTGCTACATAAGCTGCCCGAATAAATGCTTTAGGGTCAGGCCACCATCCAAAATCCTGACCTTGATATATGGATTGATAGCTCTGTATTTCTTCATCCGTGATTGTTCTAATCTCCAGCATGTCAAATATATTTGTACCAAGCCCAACCGGTAAACCTAAATACTCGTGGTTGTATGCCCGCTCATTGGTGGCTTTAAGATGTTCAGCGCGCTCAATAAACATTTCCCCCAGCCATTCAACCGGCACAGAACGGTAATCGCTTTTATGCCTATACGCACTATCGTCTGGCGTATTTACATACTGATTCGCCCAGTTGCTTTGACTGATAGGTGGATTGAAGGATTTAAATACAACAAACTTGCTGCCACCACGCAATACTGACTGCTCAACAGTTCGTATTTCCTCTGGTCCTGCAAATTCATCCAATTCCTCAAACCATAAGTATTTAAAGTATCCTTTACTGGCCTTTATAGACTTTGTTTTCTTGGCTTTATCAAGTCCACGGAATATTATTTTCTGTCCGGTCGGCTTATAAACAAATCTGTATGGACTTGTACGGGATTCCCATAAATCTGTTACGCCTAATGCATCTATAGCCCACTGTATCTGCTCAAATACTGATTCTCCAATGGTTACAGCGTACTTTCGGAATATGACAGCATTGGCCTCTGGGTCATCCATCATACCCAGCACAATTTCAATAGATATAAAGGAAGACTTCGTGGAACCTCTCCCTCCATACAAGTCATAATATGTATGTTTACCGTCCAGAATATCCCAGTGAACGTCATAGAAGGACGGGGCGATTACGTCAGTCAGATTTATTGTTGTCTGGTCTTGGTATGTTGTTGACAATAGTAATCCCGCCGCCCTCCTGCTTCTTGTCTGTATCTATTTTACGCTTTGCCAATTCCACCGCCGCTTTGGTTCTCTCTGCCAGTGGAGCATCAAGGCCGAATTGGTCTTTTACTTCTCCGCGCATAACAGAGGTAAGGTATTGCAGTATTTCAGCAGCATCAGCTATGCGGCAATCATCAATCTGTTTCTGTCGTTCAGAGATATATGCAGAAACCGTAGGCTTCCGTAAGTTTTCACGCCCTATTGCGTCTGCTGTCCGTAAGCTGTAACCAGCCTTTCGCGCAGCTTCTGCCGCATTCCCGCATTCTATGTAATAATCCGCAAACGCTTTCTGCTTTGGTGTAAGCTCCACTTAACCACCATCCTCTTCATCCGAAAGAACTCTATATATACACATAATATCTTCAACTTTAAAATCAATAGGTTTGTTTTCGGTTATACCTTCGGCTTTATATCCACAAATTTCTCCAAGTCCGTTTCTTTCCATGGTAAAAGATTTACATTTCATCTTTAGCTCAAATCCATCGCGAAACCGAAATACTATTGTCATTCCCTTACCGCCTCCCATATCTCCTGCAAGCACTTCACAATCTCAATCCCCGATGCACTCCGCAGTATCTCATAATCCCTTGTTTTCCATTCCCCATGCTTATCCTGCTGTAGCACAGGGGTGCTTAATATCCATATAGTTATCATGCGCCCCTGTTCCTCGCTGTAGAATTGGCTTGTGGATATCTTGATTACAAGTCCAGTCTGCAATATGGCGCGCTGGAGCTTTTTCATAATTGAACTAAGATTCATCTTTGCTTTCTGCCTCACGGTATTCTTTGCATACTTCCATGTGTGCACACCAGATAGTTGCAGTCGTAGATTTTACCACACTAGATTCCAGCATATTTCTATATGATGTAACTATGTTTTCTGCTTTTGCGTCAATGTGACTACAGTTTTCACAGCATGCTTTTAATAGATTAATAATCATGTTTTTACCCCATACGGTATAATAGTCCTATACTAATTTTACCATGAGTATGGCAATCAAACCGTCCCTCCATTTTACATACTTTTAAGTTGGGTAATTGGAATACCTAACGCATTTGCTATTTTTTGTAATGATTCAATTTTTGGATTCCGGTCGTCTGATTCATATTTCTGTAAGGTAAAAACGGAAATCTCTGATTTTTGCGCCAACTTTTCTTGTGTTAATTTTGCTTTTACTCTTGCTTCTTTTATCTGTTTTCCAATATCAATGTTCATTTTGAAGTTTTTACCAACTGCCATAAACTCCATCCGTATCAATTCATCTATCGTCATACTAACTTCTTTACAAAATAAATATATCAAGTTAATGCCTGGTTCCCTATGTTCATTTTCATAATTTGAGTAAGAAGAACGAGATATTCCAAGTCTTATTGCCATTTCCTTTTGTGAAATACCTGTTTTTATCCTTGCTTGTTTCATTCTTTTTCCTATTCTTATGTAATTATTGATTCCTGCCATATTGTATATTCTCCATTCGTGTGAAAAAATCTATTTCTACGCCCAAAGCACTTGTAAGCTTTTGCAATTGTTCATCTCTGGGAAGTGAATGGTTATTTTCATATCTACGAATCTGTACTTCGTGAATGCCACTTTTGATAGCAAGCTTTTTTTGCGTCCAACCCTTATTTTTTCTTAGTATGCGAATGCTATCACCAATTCGTAATAACTCGCTTGCCTTTATATGACCAATTGTCATCCTTTCCACCTCCCAAACAATGTCATTAACCGCCTATATTCATCCAGCGTTTTTCTTTGATACCCGTAAAAATCATCCCGTTTGATTGGAATATTCTTTCGCTTGCTCAGCTTGTCATATCCGATATTACTTACAAGGCTTTCGTATATCTCCACCTCCAGGCCAGGAGCGGAGGATATGGCGCACTGGAACAATGTTAGCTTATCTTCTACGCTGGCGGTCTGGCAGTATTCTTTTATGCGTCTGGCTTCATCATCCGTAATTCCATAATCGCTATAGTTCTTGTCCCTGGTCCTCATAGCCCTCCTTCCTACACATTAACTCTTTCCCTTACTGAACGAAGAGTGCGCGGGTTAGACTGTGCATAATAACGTGCCGTAACTCCTGGGTCTGCATGTCCCATAATCTCCTGTATGGTCCCAATGTCAACTCCTCTGTTTTTCAAATTCATTCCTAGGGTCTTGCGTGACTTATGCGGATATACCCGGCAGGTAAGTCCAGCTCTTTTCTTTATGGTTTTCAATATCGCCCGAAATCCACAAGTAGTCATCTTTCCATATGGTTTTCTGGAGCGCGGGAACATATATGGACAATCATCTTTTATGCTGTACAAATACAGGCCATAGTAATGCCGCGCATCATCATCAAGATAGATAGTGCGGTATCTTCCGCTTTTCTCTCCCTGTATCCATATATCTCCGGTTCTCATGTCTATCTGGTCCAGGGTTATTTCCGCAATCTCACCTATCCTGGCTCCAGTACTGCGAAGTACCTCCAGCAAGGCCCTCTCACGGATATTTTTGCACGCATCCCTTAACCTTGCTGATTCTTCTGGACTGTAGTAATCAATCGGTTTAATTGGTACTTTCTTAGCTGGGATAGATTCTACTGGATTGTCTGTGATTAATTTTTCAAGGCGCATCCATGTAAAGAATGCTGACAAAAAACGGCGCTCGTTATTATAAGTGCTAGGCTGGTTTTTCTTTCCTCCACTGGACACATTTCTGATTTCATATCGCGATAAATACCAATCAATATCAGTGGTGTCCATCTGGTCCAGTGATTTTGTGCTTATCTCTGTCAGCAATCTTCGTATGGAATTAAGATAGTTTTCTTTGGTTCCTCTTGCTAAATCACGCTTTTTAATCAGGAATAACTGTATTATGTACTGATTCCGTTGACTTATATCATCTTTTCTTTCTACTGGAAGTGTAGTTATTTCTTCCATGTTCACCCTAACCAATTCCTGCTGCATTACATTTTGCAGAATGGTAAGAGTCTGCTGCTCCATGATATATAAGGACATTGCTACCAGTACATTGTTGATGATTTCGGCTTTTATTGTCTGTGTACTCATAATTATATCCTCCTCATTCGTATTGATTTCCGCGTCTGAGTAAGGTATAATATACTCAGACGTATTTACGGGAGCGGTGGAATCATCTTGGCGGGTGTCCACCGCTCAGTTTTTATTCTGTGCATATAATTTTTTCCTCAATTTGTTTTTTCTTGGGTTAGAAAATTTCAGTTTTGATTTGTAACAATATTTATCATTAAACAACATTGTCATTGAACTACTTTTTTCATATAATATTGTAAAGAATGCCTTGGAGACTAAAGTGCTTAACCATCAATATACTAACTCACCTTCCTATTTCTCAGGAGATTCCTACCCAAGATTCCAATCAAATGTGGCGACTGATTACGGACCAAATCCATTTACTATTAATATTAACAATGCTGCTATGAATAATGACACATTTCGCACTGCCTTATGGACAGGTAACAACCTGCAACTTACTCTGATGAGCATACCTACTGGTGAAGAAATAGGCGTAGAGATGCATCCAAACGATGATCAATTTTTGCATATTGAATCTGGTCACGGGGTTGTCCAAATGGGTAGGCAAATGGATAATTTAAATTTTCAACAACCAATCTTTGTAGACAGTGTCATATTCGTTCCTGCCGGAATATGGCACAATATAATAAATACTGGCGATATTCCATTAAAATTATATTCGATTTATGCACCGCCTCATCATCCCTGGGGCACTGTTCACCAAACTAAGGCTATCGCTGAAGCAAATACAAATCATTATTGATTACAACCTCGTCAGTTCTCCAATAGGGACTGGCGAGTCTTTAATATACCACAAATCTATAAAATTTTAATCTGGGCGATAATGGGAATACCGCTCATGACACATATTTATGATTACCTGCTGCAATTCTCTTATATCGCTTTTCAACTTTCTGTTTTCTTCTTCAAGCATACAGTTCTTTTTGTTTAAGACTTCAAACTGCTCCAATGTCAATGGCGCTGCTTCCATCTCTCTTACACATTCTGACATATTTTTTCCTTTCCTTCCGGTTCCCCGGAAAATGCTAATCTTCCGAGAACTCTGCGCTCATGCACATTGGTTCTCCTGTCTCAGCATCAGATATATAAATGCCATCACACCCGCAGTTGCCGGAACCGTCATTCCACTTACAACCTGTCACATCACACGTCATTCCGCTCATATCCTGCTCCTTTCAAAAATCCTAATTCTCTTTATGAAACTCTTTGATAATATCCAATGGAATATAATGCGTGCCAGCATCTCTTCCTGTCCTGATATAATACTTTAGGCACCCATCTTTAACGGTACAATCATCCACGATTTTCTGTTCTGTCTTTCCATCTCTATATTCAATGTTTAAATACATCTTCATCCTCCAAACTGCTATTATCTATTGATGAACCACAAATGCCTAACCTTCTTGCACTTCTCGCAGTAAAATTCATGATAGCTCAAAGCAATGCGAAATCTGGTTCCATGAAATAATACAATTCTCTCTGCCATGCAGATGGATTCCGGGTAATGCGTTTTTATACACTTACTTTTTCGCACCCTGTACCTCCTTTAATTTTTTTTAAATGTGTTTCTGCCTCTTCACGGGTTGCATATATGCCATCAAGCCCATGATAGGCAAGCATCTGTAAATTAAACCTTCTCGGCTCAACTTGCAATAAGGGATGATGCACTGTCTCTCTGTGAACAATCTCCCCCAAATGGTCATACCCGTCATGTATGGTGTGCTCTGTATTGTAGCCGTTATCAACCACTATATAAACAGTCTGCCCTAATTCAAATGGTATCCACATACTTCTCCTTTCACTAAACGTTAATTCACGAGCTTTTCCATCCATTCATCATCAAACATATACTGGTATTTTTCTGCAAGCTTTTTTATTAGTTTCATTTTAAGGTCATATAAACCATCACTCAAACTCTGACAACTATATGTTGTATGTCTTAAAAGGAAGCAGCTTTGCTTTAAAGCTAATATCTGTGTCACTAACTCGTCAATCTCTGGATTGGTATCTATAAAACCATCAACATCATCAATATTGTCATGTGACGCGAAATATTCGCATGATGTCAATACCGGATAGGGAATAGTTCTACCATCAATTCTAATATCCAAATCTATATATTCGCGCATTTGCTATCTCCTCTGAATCTTAATTTTTCAAACACTCCCATGTTCTCTGTTTCCAGTTGTATTTCCAGTTTATATCATCAAAACGATGATACTTTTTACATTTTACACACCATTGTACTTTCCTCATCTGGCACCTTCTTTTCTCAAATGTTTAATTTACTGGTTCCCAATACCAGTCAACCCGTTGCATGACAATTTCTTTAATAT
>OGGX01000202.1_pt1 | contig 47808 bp, 58 predicted proteins | sample 1571331 | NCBI WGS metagenome assembly OGGX01 (sample SAMEA2582056, study PRJEB24529) | metagenome | biome: Human gut stool | place: China | collected 2011
GTTACAAAATTAGTTATTAGTGAGTTACCGACTGCTATGCAAAATTACGCAAATCACAGAAACAGAACTATTTAGCAAGAAATCCGCACCCATTACGGGGGTAATGAGGTGGTAACTGAACTCTTGCGCTATTTGGCTTCATACTGGCTTTTCGTTGGCTCTGTCCCATAGAAAAACAAAGCGTAACGAACGCTGTATCAGCTAATTCGCTACGTTTTACCCAAATTTACTTTTTCGCTATGTGTTTATTTTATGAAAAGACATATTATCTTTGCCTGCATATATGAATATGTCTGTACCATGGTGATGAAAAAGTTTACGTTCTTGTTGATTACATTGTTCAGTAGTACCCTGATTCTTTTAGCCGATAATCCCTACCGTTCGTATACTGTAGCAGACGGACTGTCAAACAGTACGGTAAAAGCTATTTATCAGGATGAGATGGGATATATATGGTTAGGGACAAAAGACGGGTTGAATCGTTTGGATGGTTATGAAATTAAAAGTTTCTTTTATGAATCCGATGAGACCGTCAGACAATCCAATGATATTGTCAGTATTACAGGAGACAGGCAGGGCAGAATGTGGATTGGAACTTTTAATGGAATTACACTTTTCGATCCCTTTGAAGAGAAATATATAGATTTAGCCACTTTATATAAAGGTAGCGAATTGCCTCGTGGGGTGGTGGTTGGTTTGTCAATAGCAGCAGACGGAGCAGTATGGGTAGTTACCAAAATGGGGGTGTATATCCTTCGGGATGGAAAATGTACCTGTCTGGAAGCGTTGAGAGGACTTTATATAAACAGTATGGCACCCAGTGCAGATAATTCTCTTCTTTTGAATGTAGCAAACAAAGGCATCCTTAGACTGGATACACGAACCTCCCGTTTCTCATATATTCTGAAAGGGCCGGATTATCCGGCATTTCTGAAAATCTTTCAGGACGAAAAAGAACGTACCTGGTTGGCCTCTTCTCTAGATAATTTACAACTTTATAATCCGGCTACCAGTACAGCAACAAAAATTGAAGTGAACTTACCGGCTGACATGAGTCTATGGAAAGGACAGGTGCACGATATAAAGGTGTATAACGATTCTCTTCTACTATTAGCTACAGATAATGGGCTAGCAGTGATGAATGAACATACACATGTTATTAGCCGGACATTTGAAGAATGTATTCCTTCCGGACTGCTTGTTAACCGTCGTTTGATGAGCCTTTACAAAGACAAACAAGGATCGTTATGGTTGGGAACCTTCAATGAAGGTGCTCTGTTTTATAATGCCAGACAATATCTATTCCGTTATCATCCGCTCACTTTGAATATAAATCAGCCGATACGAGTAACCGGGAAATTAATAGAGGCACAAGGAAAATTATGGATCGGACATAATAGAGGGATATGTACTTTAAACCTGGCTAATGGTAAAGTGGAGGAAGTTCGGTTGCCAATAGGAAAAGTAGGAGCTAGCGAAGATGAAGTATACTATATGTTTCAGAATAATGAGAATGAGATACTTTTCTATGTACTCAATAAAGGAGTATACTCGCTGAATCTTCGAGATCTTTCTATTAGTAAGGAAATGATGGATATGTTCCCCCCGGATGCACAGATACGGGCTATGGCAAAAGATGTGCAGGGAAATATCTGGATTGCAGAGGATGAACTGTCTTGCTACAATCCCAAGACAAAAAAACTTAGCCGTTCTTTTTCGACAAATCAAGATGGAAACACGCGTTTTATGCTGACGCAGGACTTGTTAGCGTATGGCTCCAGTATGTTGGTAGGCGGGCGTACGAGTGGAGTGTGGAGTTTTCCTTATCATCCCAATAATGCAGCCCATTACTTTAAAGGCAATCAACTTGATTTTGATGAACTGAAAAATAAAAATGTGAGTCTGCTTTATTTGGATAGCCAGCACTACCTTTGGGTGGGAACATATAATATGGGTGTATATCGTTGCCATTTGGAGAGAGGAACTATCGATCATTTCGGTATAGAACAGGGTCTCATACACAATTCTGTCTGCGGTGTACTCGAAGATAAAGAAACCGGAGATTTTTGGATATCTACTGTGATCGGACTTTCCAAACTGTCAATGAAAGATTCCAGAATTGTCAATTATACCAAAGATACGGGGTTCCCTTTGAATGAGGTTTCCCGGAATACTCTGTTACAGGTAGAGGATGGGAGGATTTATGTAGGTGGCAACAATGGTATAGCAGAGTTTGCTCCCCGGGAAATTATCGCCGGTCAAGAGAGACTATTACCTGTAGTACATGTATCTTCCGTAAATAGTCTCGACTCCGACGAAGGAGCCGACCGGGTACAATACGATAATGCACGCAGTTTGGAACATGTGGAATTATCCTATAAGAATGCCGCCGTACTCATCAAGTATTCCCCTTTGGATTATATCTTTCCGAAAGGATATAAATATGCTTACCGGATGGAGGGACTTGACCAGAATTGGAATTATATTGAACGTAATGAAGTCATTTATTCGCATTTGCCAGCCGGGGAATATACTTTTTATATAAAAGCATGTAACAGCGATGGCATTTGGGGGGATGCGACAGGTATCGATGTCGTGGTTCATCCTCCTGTCTGGCTCACCGGATGGGCTAAAGTGATCTATGTGCTTCTGGCACTGATGCTGGTGGGAGGCGTGCTGTATTATTTCTACAAGCGGAAATCGGATAAATATCAGCGGAGGATAGAAGAAATAGAAAAAGAGAATATTGAACGTAATTATCGGATGAAGATAGAACTTTTCACCAACTTCTCACATGAATTACGTACTCCGCTGACTTTGATTACCGGCCCGGCGGAAGATATTTTGCAGGATGAGACGCTGCCTCATAAATTCCTTTTCCCGATGAAGCAGATTTATAAAAATTCGAATCGCCTGCTTTTGCTTGTCAACCAACTAATGGATTTCCGAAAGTTAGAGTATGGAGCTATGACATTAAAGTTGAGTCGTGTCAATATAGGGACTTTCCTTACCAGCCAGATTGATAGTTTCTCGGATTTATTACATAAGAAGGAGCTGACAATCGGATATGACAATGATTATTATGGGGATAATCTTTGGATGGATACAGACCTGATGGAAAAAGTTATTTTCAATCTGTTATCGAATGCTGTGAAACACTCTCCCAAAGGCACGCAGATAAAAGTTCGTTCAGTGGAGAAAGCTGGCAGTGTTGTGATTTCGGTGAAAGATTGTGGGGAAGGAATCTCGGAGGAGAATTTGTCGAAGATATTCGATCCGTTTTTCCAGGTAGAGCAAGGTAGCAAGTCAGATCTGTTTGGTAGTGGCATCGGGTTGAATATGGTGCAATATGTAGTGAGACTGCATAAAGGGAAAATATCAGTGGAAAGCACACCCGGACATGGAGCCGAGTTTTTGGTGGAATTGAACTTGGGAAAAGAGTGTTTTGCCGGGGCGAATGTAGAGTTTGTTGAAAATCGTGAAGATACCTATCTGGAAAAAGTAAGGAGGGAGTGTATTGCTCCTATCGAAGAAGAGAAACCGGCTTCAGTAGAAGATGACAACCGTTATCGTGTACTTGTTGTAGAAGATGATGACGATATGCGCCAGTATATTGTGTCTTTGCTATCCCAACAGTATATTGTGTACGAAGCTTCCAATGGAAAGGAAGGATTGAAAGAAGCGGTTGAACAGATTCCCGATTTGATAGTCAGTGACGTGATGATGCCGGTTATGGATGGGCTTGAATTATGTAAGGCAATTAAAGAAGAGATGATTACGGCCCATATACCTGTTGTCTTGTTGACAGCAAAGGCCTTGAATGAGCATATTGAAGAGGGCTATAGTGTGATGGCAGATGATTATGTATTAAAGCCATTTGCTCCGAAAGTATTATTGGCAAAACTGGATAGTCTCATCAAAAATCGGAATCGTCTTCGCCGGATTTTCTGTGAAAAGCTGGATACTATTGAAGTTCCCGTAGCTGAACTTAGTGCTCAGGATAGTTTCATGCAACAACTGATGGAGCTAATCCGTGAAAGAGTACATGATCCTAACTTGTCCGTTAACGATCTGCATGAAGAATTGGGCATGAGCCGTTCGCAGTTCTTCCGGAAAATAAAGGCTGTTTCCGATGTATCACCTAATAAACTTATTTTGAATGTCCGCATGAAGCTGGCTGCCGAGAAATTGGCCACAGGTAAATATACTGTTTCTGAAGTAGCTTATGATGTCGGATATTCTGACCCTTCTTATTTTAGTAAAGTTTTTAAATCTACGTATAACATCGCACCTGCCAATTACCTGAAGCAACGGATGTAAAATCGTGTTTCTCTGGTAAAAATGTCCCAGACAGAGTGTTCTGGGCTTATTTTGCAGGTCTTTGATACTATTTTCCAAGTCGAGCGGGTGAACATTCTCTATGTTTGCACCGCTAAGGAATAGTAAATGATTTATTAACCTTGTAAAATTTAGTTTATGAACGACAAAGAAAAGCAAGAAAAGAGTTCTTATGAAAAACTAAGGTTTCTGGCGACTCTTTTTGTGTTATGCTTGAGCACGATGGCTTGGGCGCAGATGAAAGTCACCGGGACAGTGGTCGATATGATGGGGGAACCCATTATTGGCGCCAATGTGGTGGAAAGTGGGAATAAAACTGTAGGTACAATTACCGACCTTGATGGTAAGTTTACCCTGAATGTAAGTAAAGAAGCAACGTTGGTCATTACTTACGTAGGTTTTACAGAGAAAAGAGTAAAAGTGAACGGCAGGTCACAGCTTACCATTAAACTGGAAGAAGATTCTAAAACGTTGGATGAAGTGATCGTGGTAGGATACGGTTCAGTGAAAAAGTCGAATCTGACTACTTCAGTTGCTAAAATTTCCTCCGATGCGATTGATGGACGCCCTATTACCAGTCTAAGTGATGCACTTTCCGGTCAGTTGGCAGGCGTACAGACACAAACATCAAGTGGAATTCCGGGTGAAGAGATGCAGATTCTTGTCAGAGGAGCAAGCTCCATTAATGGTTCCTCTTCTCCGCTAATTGTGGTGGATGGTGTAATTACAGAATCCATGAGTGATGTAAATCCGTCAGATGTAGCTTCTATTCAGGTATTGAAGGATGCTGCCGCTACCTCTATTTATGGAGCCAGAGGTTCGGCGGGAGTTGTGCTGATTGAAACCAAGCAGGCAAGTGGGTCTAAACCGGTGATTACCTGGGAATCATACATTGGTACACAAAATGCGGTGGGATTACCCGAAATGATGACAGCAAAAGAATGGCTGGCATATAATATATGGTATACCAATGCCAAGTATTTGAATAAAGGAGGAACGAATAGTATGTATGTTCCTAATAAGAAAAGATCCTCCGGCGATCAGATCAACGAACAATGGTTGGTGAATCCTAATTCAGATGTAGCCGACTGGACGTTTAGAAATGACATTCCGACTACCGACTGGATTGATCAGATTATGCAAAATGCCCTGACTCATAATCACCAGGTATCTGTTTCCAGTAAAGGAAAGAAATATTCTATCTATCTTTCTGCCGGTTATCTGAATCAGGAAGGTATTGTTAAAAATACAGGTTTCGAACGTTTCAACTTCCGTTTGAATGCTTCGGTAGATCTGAATAGATATATCAAGGCTGGCGCTACGTTTGCCCCTACTATTTCTCACCAGGATAAAGGAGAGTCTGAAGGAAAGGATAAACAGATCATGAATGCATTGCTCATGCCTCCTATCATTGGCTTGGATGAAAATACCCGTGAATATGGATTCAATGCAAGCTATCGTAATAACGTGAACCCTTACGAAAGATTGATGTCAGTAGTAGATAAGAGAGAAAAGAAAACCTTCAATACCTCTTTGTGGGCGGAAGCAAAAATCATAAAAGGATTGACTTTCAAAACATTGTTCAGCTATAACTCGGACATGAGAATTGATGAGTACTTCCTTCCGGCAAATGTACAGCCCAATAATGGCTCGACTACGCAAGGAACTACCTCTACTCTTAGCATAAGCCGTACCGGTATTCAGAATACGTTGACTTATAACACAACACTGAATAAGAAGCATGCTTTAGAGATTCTGTTGGGGCAAAGTATTGACGAACGTAATGAATTCAGGACAAGTTTGGGAGCAATGGACTATCCGCTGGAAAGTGTACCGACCCTCAATATGGGTGCTACCCCTACGGAAGCCAGCAGTTCAAGAACCATTGTTCGTACTTCATCGCTTTTCGGACGTGTGAACTATAATTATGCAGATAAATATCTGGCTTCAGCATCAGTGCGCCGTGATGGTTCTTCTCGTTTCGGTCCGGGAAATCGTTGGGCTGTTTTCCCGTCCGTATCAGCCGGATGGAAGATCAGTGGTGAGGAATTTATGAAAGATATCAAAGTTATCAACCTGTTGAAACTACGTGCTTCCTGGGGTATGTCCGGTAACGACCGTATTGGTACTGCCGATTATATTCCTAATTATGATGTGACTAACACCGTGTATGGAGGAACTTCACAAGTGGGTGTGTATGCAAAGAATATAGCCAATGACAAACTTAAATGGGAGACAACCAAAGCATTTGATATTGGTTTTGACCTCTCTTTATTCAATAATCGTGTACAGTTGAATGTAGACTATTATATAAATAAGACAGATGATTTGCTTTATTCTACGAAGTTGCCTGCTGCGACCGGTTTCAGTACAGTAAAAACCAATCTTGCATCTATTGAAAACAAAGGATGGGAGATAGACCTGACGACAGTCAATGTACATACTAAAGCATTTAAATGGTCAAGCTCGCTCAATCTGGCAACCAATAAGAATAAGGTGCTCGATATGGGAGGAAATGATAATGTAATTACAGAAGCCTATGATGCTCGTTTTATCACAAAGGTGGGAGGTCCGATTTCACAATTCTATGTTTACCGTACGGATGGTTTGTTAACAAACGACGACTTTGAACTTGGTCCTGATGGTAAGTATGACAAATCCCGTCCTCGTGTTCCTGTCCTGACCAACCAGATTCCCGGAAATGTGAAATATGTAGATATGGACGGTAATGGGGAAATCAATTCCGACGATATGGTTCCTTATGGATCGAATGATCCGGATCTGACATACGGATTCACCAATCGTTTCTCTTATAAGAACTTGGAATTAAGTGTATTCCTTCGTGGACAAATCGGTGGTAAGGTGCTTTATCTGGCTGGTCGTAGTTTGGATACGGGACGTGGAAATTACAATGGATTGAAAAGATGGCTACATGCTTATAAAGAAGAATATGCCGGAGGAAATCCGATACCGACAAGTCTGGGAGTAGACATGTCCTGGGATGGTAAGACTCCATTACCTTACGGACTTGGCAACAACTCTCCTCTTAATAAGGACGGTCAAATGCACATGACAGACATGGCTATTTATAATGCTTCTTTCTTGCGGATACAGAACGTCAGCCTGACTTATAAATTGCCTAAGAAATGGTTGAGAAAATCTCATATTCAGGCAGCTAAAGTCTATGTGACGGCAGAAAACCTGTATACGTTTACAGATTATATCGGTAATCCGGATGTAAATAGCTATTCGCCCAATAATCCGATGGTGCGTGGTGCGGATTATACCACTTATCCGCAGTCGAGAAAGTATATATTCGGAGTTAACTTAACATTTTAATCTATTGCCATTATGAAATCATTTTATAAATTAATAGTAAGTATAAGTTGTCTGTTCGCACTATCTTCCTGTGAAGGATATCTGGATGTGGAGCAACCCTCTATTTATACTGACCAGAACTATTATAAAACGCCGCAGGATTTTGAAACGGCGATTAATGGTTGTTATGCACAATTGCAGACTATCTATAATAAGAATTATATGGAAGCAATTGTCACTCGTGCCGACGAGGTTCGTAACTCTACCCCGATAGGACGTTTCATGGATACCCCGATGGAGAGCAAATGGTCAAAGCCCTGGTCGGCTTGGTGGACACTGGTGTTTCGTTGCAATCAATTATTAAGCAGGATAGATGCAGTGGTTTTTACCGATGAAGATCGTAAAGCATATATTACCGGAGAGGCTTATGCATTGCGCGGACTGGCTTATCTTCAGTTTGCCTGGTGTTGGGGTGGTGCTCCGTTGATTACTAAGGAAATTTCTCGTGAAGAAGTGTATAAGGTAGCACGTTCCAGTCAGGAGGATACTTACAAACAGGCGATTTCTGATTTTGAAGATGCGTTTAACAGGCTGCCTGACAGTTGGGCAAGCAGTGAGGCAGGCCGGGTGACGAAATATGCTGCTGCCGGTATGCTGGGACGTACTTATATGTATATGCATAATTACACGAAGGCGGCAGAATATTTGGGAAAAGTCATTGAACAGGAAGGCACTCTTTATGAACTGGCTGGTAAATATGAAGATTGTTTCAGTGACGAATATAATAATGGTAAAGAACGGGTTTGGGAAGTTCAATATCTGGGTGGTACTACTGGTAAGGCTTTGGGATTAAGTCAAAGTTTTAGTGGTTGGTTCATTCCTTCTACGCTGAATAAAGAGAAAGGGGACTATGCTAAGTTGAACGGCATTACGTTCAATGGTGCTTCCAGCTCCATCCGTGCTTCCATGTCCATTGCGGGCGACGGAGTGTATGAAACAGGAGATAAGAGAAGAGACTTGACAATAGTCAATAACCTGTATCTTGACAAGAGCGCTCCGCAGGCCGATGTATATGTGGTGCGGAAGTTCTTAAGAGCCGCTAAGAATGCGCCGACGGCAGTTGACGAATGGGGAAATAATATTCCTATCCTGCGTTATACGGATGTTAAGTTGATGTATGCGGAAGCACTGAACGAATTGGATTATGCTACTTATCTATCTACCGATATATTGCCAATTATCAATGACGTAAGAAAGAGAGCAGGTCTGTCTGCTAAATTGTCAAGTGATTTTGCCGATAAACAAGCGGTATTAGACTATCTCGTTAAAGAGCGTTTTGTAGAATTCTCTTTCGAAGGAATCCGCTGGCCGGACTTGATTCGTTGGGATTTAGCAGAAGAGGCGATGGCAACACACTTTGCCCTGGTAGACGAAGGTTATAATGAAACGACCGAACAGCCTACGTATGCAATGAAGTCATATAATAAATTGGCGCCTATTCCTCTGTCGGATATATTAGCTTATGGAAATAAGGATATTATGTGGCAGAATGATGGTTATTAATCGTTGGTTAACACAAAAAAAGAAAGCTATGATGATAAAAACATTGAGATATATGATGTTGGGTGCTGTGCTGGTTATGGCAGGGACCTCTTGCAGTGATAATGATGAATATGACAATCCTTCACGTCCGGTAGAGCCGGGTGATTCCTACTTCAGTTCGGAACCGGTTGAAGAAGGTCCTTCCCTCTTTGATGCCGCAACCATAAATACCAGTAAGATTCCCCGGGTCACTTCGAACAAGAATACTGGCCTGGATGAATACTATCCGTTAGATCCGGGAGATACATGGGCGTCGGTTATTCGTCCGGAACGTGTGAAGTTTTTTGAGAAATTCCTGAAAGAAGATATGATATTTGTCAATGGGGGTACGTTCCTGATGGGAGCTACGGCAGAACAGGGAGAAGGTGTACATATTGACGAACTTCCGGTGCATAAAGTAACTGTGAGCGATTTCTATATTTGCAGGTTTGAGGTAACACAGGAAATGTATTCATACGTAATGGGTAAATGGGAGAATTTCTCATGGAAAGATCTTGCTACTACCCGGTTGCCGATGGATAATCGTCTTTTCTCTGAAATGCAGACATTCTGTAATAAATTGAATGAGATAACAGGATTACATTTTACCTTACCTACGGAGGCGCAATGGGAGTTTGCGGCTCGTGGAGGCAGGAAAAGAACTTCAACGGTTTATGCCGGAAGTAATAATTTTGATGAAGTGGGCTACAATCTTTCCAATTGTTACCGTTTGCCGGAAGGACAGACTGGTATGCAGTTCTGGCCGGAAGAAGTAGGAAAAAAATTACCAAACGAATTAGGACTTTATGATATGTCCGGCAATGTAGCGGAAGTCTGCCTCGACTGGTACGACGAATATAGTGGTGAAGATCAGGTAGATCCGGTAGGTCCGGACGCATTGCCGTCGGATGTGCCTCAAAAACGAATCTGTCGTGGTGGAGGATGGAATACAAATACGAGTGCTTGCCGGGTTTCTGCCCGTGCTGCCTTTCCCGTAGATAAACGTAATAAGTTGATTGGTTTCAGGTTAGTACATCCTAAATTGGAGAATGTACAATAAGTGTTTGTTTTAAGGTATTGAATATTAATAGGTAGAGTAATGAAGAAGTATGGTATAATAGGGATCGTGTTTGTCGGGGTAGCGGTGATTTGTGCTTTCACATTTAGAGGGCATAAAGAGGCTGACTATTTGTTGACGGATTTTCCGGCAGAAGCTGATCCGGTGACGGTTGGAAACAAGATAGCCGATCGTTTTCTGGAGCAATGGCATTCGCAGTATGGCAGTCCGCTACGTGTAGACGAACCGCGTACACAAATCACTTATCCGGATGTATGCACTTGGTTGGGTGGATTGTGGTTCGCGCAGGCAACAAAAAACAGAGGCTTGGAGGAACGCTTGGAAGCGCGCTTCCAACCTCTCTTCACGACAGAGGCTTATCTGCAACCGCAAGCCAATCATGTGGATAATAATGTGTTTGGTGCTGTTCCTCTGGAATTATATATGCAGACTAAAGATGAAAAGTATCTGGCAATGGGTATGAAATATGCAGATACACAGTGGGATGCACCTGCAACGCAAGAACTAACCGAAGAAGAAAAAGCATGGGCCGACAAAGGATATTCCTGGCAAACCCGTTTGTGGATGGATGATATGTTTATGATAACAGCCGTTCAGGCGCAAGCCTACCGGGTTACGCAGGATATGAAATATATTACCCGTGCTGCCCGTGAAATGGTAGTGTATCTGGACTCCCTCCAGTTGGACAACGGTTTGTTCTATCATGCTCCTTCTGCTCCTTATTGTTGGGGAAGAGCCAACGGCTGGATGGCTGTGGGTATGGCAGAATTGTTACGTATCTTGCCGGAAACGAATCCGGATTATGCGGAAATAATGGCTGCTTATCTGAAAATGATGAAAACGCTGAAAGAGACACAGAATGAAAAAGGAATGTGGAGACAGCTGGTAGACGATCCGGAGTTGTGGGAAGAAACATCAGGAAGTGCAATGTTTACGTATGCCATGATTGTAGGAGTAAAAAAAGGTTGGCTGGATGCGAAAGAGTATGGCGAAGTTGCCCGCAAAGGATGGATTGCTTTATGTAGCTATATTGATAAAGCGGGTGATGTGAAGGCGGTATGCGAAGGCACGATGATAAAAAACAGTCGTGAGCACTATATCAATCGTTTGGCATTGACAGGTGATCTTCACGGACAGGCACCCGTACTTTGGTGTGCTTATGCTCTGGTGACAGATTTTAAAACAAATAAGTAAACAAAAAAATCCATGAAAACACGTATCATATTCTTTTTCCTGATAATAGTTGCTTCGTGCATACAGGCACAGGTCCGCATGGTCGCCGGGCAACCAGTCTTGTTCGAAAAACAGGATGTGATTGATCTTGCTACATATAACTGGCCGCGTACATTGATAAGTTATGTAGTGGTATTTGATGGAGGAGTAAAAGAAGAAATGCTATCGTTAACGGATAAGAGCCAGGGTGTACCTGTTCCTTTTCAGTTATCGGAGAAAGTGGTAAAAAACGGATTCCTGCAACGCGCCAGAGTCAGTTTCTTTGCCGCATTGCCACAGGGGGGGAAATATGCGTATGAACTGGTCGCAACCGGGCGGAAGCCGGTTACTGTCGACAACCCTTTAGCAGTGGTATCAGAAGATGGACAGTTTTCAATAGGTAATAAAGATATGACTGTGTACATTCCCGCGTCACAGTCTGTAAAAGCCGGAAAAGCTCCGGCTCCGGTGTTGTCTGTGCAGAAAGGCGACCGGAAGATAGGGAATAATAGGTTGTATGCCCACCGTAAGAATGTAGAATGGATTGAAACGCTTCCGGTGGAGGTCGGTGAACTGTTTGTGAAATATCAGGTGAAGTACTATCTGGCAGGAAACGCTACGTATACTGCATGGATAAAGGTGGTACAAGGATATCCGTTTGTCATATTGGAAGAAGAGATGAACGGATTATCAAAAGAAGACCGGGTATATCTGGATATGTGTTGGGACAATTTTGCTCCGGTCAAACGCTTCGGTACACAATGGGACCGCGTGTTCGACAAGGTTTCACAATGGATAGGCATTGATACGCCTGTACATACCAGCTATTCTCAGGAAGACCCGCACTGGACAGGAATGGGATGGATCGAAGACCCTTCTAAAGAGATGATCTTCCGCATTTCCCCGTTTGGTGGAAATTCGGTCAGGGAACAGCCTCCTGTCATGTCTTTTTGGGAAGAGGGAAAGAATGCGGATGAATTGGGCGTCTTTGTTTACGATCATCAAAAGTGGGATGACCGGCAGTATGGTATCTGGCAGCCTACTCCTGATTTGAGTATTTATTTCCGGTATGATGATAACAAACTATACTTTAAATATCCGCTTGTCGATGGAAGCCGTTCTACGGCAATCGCCTTTTTCTCCGAAGAACAGGGACGGAAAGCAGTGGCCGGTTTTAATAAACGTATCGATGAGATAGCCAAAGCCGGAGGCGCGCATAAATCAGAGTTTTTGTCGTATCGGTATACACAGATGCTTCATCAGCAATATGCTTCTTTAAGCCTGGATAGGATAAAAGATTGGGAACTTGAATATGCTAATGACAAAAAACAACCGGAGAACCTGTTTACAAAGGATCATACCGGACAGACAGCGGAAAGTTTCTATCAGAATATGATTTCGTCCGCTTTTGCTTATTATCCGATGGGACTGAATTTTTATCCGGGGATTCATTCGATAGAACATCGTCCGGTATATTCCAAGTTGGTAGAAGGATACTTGTTTCATGCCCGGAGTTTGACGGAAAAGCAACGGAAAACAGTGAACGCTTTGTTTATTCTCGGAGGCTACGTGAATATGCTTGAAGAGATGAATGCCATCCGGAATTCATTGGCAGGTACCGCTAATATGGCCGCTGATGGTTGGTGTGTCCCGATGCAGACAGCCTATTTGTTTCCGGAGCATCCGATGGCAAAAGAATGGGGGGACTTTTTCGAGAAATGTCTGGAGATATACGGAGTGTTTTATACACGTCCCGAAGTAAGGACTTTCGAAGGTAAAGGCGGACGTTGGGTAGAAAGCCTGGGTGTTTATAATTGGGCTTATCTTCGTCCGACAGGGCATTCCAACATTGCAGGTGAATTATATGACGGGAAAAACCGTTTTGCCAGTTCGTATATGGTGGAGAGGGGAAAATGGCTGGTGGATATGCTGACCGCTCCCGTGTATAATTATAGAAATGTAGAAGGAGCACAGCCGGGCTATCCGGAAGGATGGAGGCCGGGAGATGCCTTGGATGAAAAATCTTTCACCCGTCAATATCCCGCTCATGGTGCGCATGGTGGGGGAACAACCGTAGATCGTCCCAGTTCATTGTTCGAATTGGGTGAATGGTTGTTTAATTATGATCCGATAGTAGCAGAGAATATATTCTGGGCAGGAACATTTGGCAAAGAGTTAGAGCATAAACCGAAAGACTCTGACTGGGCTGAAGTGTATAAGCGAATTCATACAGTAGATAACCGGGGTACAAATCCTCATCTGAAAAGCTGTAAATACGTGGGACACGGCATTGTGCTTCGTGCGGGAGTCGATACGCCGGAAGAATTATCCATCCATTTGGAGCAGGTGGACAAGGGACCCAATTATCGTTGGGGAAATCAGGCACAGGGAAATTCCGGTGGTATTTACTTTTATGCGCAGGGACAGATTTTTACAGGGCATGAGAATGAGAATACCGGAGATCACATCACCAATAATCTGGATGGTGTCACTAACTTCGGTGTCATGAAGAACGGGGAATTCCGTACCATCGGCATGAATGAGTTGACTGCTCCCTTGTATGACTTGGGTGTCGCACAGTTTGCGGAGTTACTGCCTGCCACCGGAAAAGATTTATATAGTTGGCCTGAATATCAGTCGCGTAGCATTTTGCTGGTAGGTACGGACTACTACTTGATTTTTGATGAAACAGGAACTAATTGGAGAGCGGCACATCGTTTTTCCTGGTTCACCGGGAAAGGATTTGAATATCCCCAAATTACTTTCCTATCTAAAAAAGCACGTGATGACCATTGGACTATGGCAGAAACTGCTACTTCCAGAGGCTTCTATCGGGATGCGTTTGGTTCGCTGCTTACGTTGGTTTCGCATAAAAAGGGAGAAGTGGTTCCGTTGCGTGGAAAATTGAAAAATATTCCTTTATTGGGAACTGAAGAGGTAGCTGATTTTATTCCGGCAAAGGAAGGGGCTTATCCTGAAGGAGTCATCGGTATTCGTGCTCCCCAAAGTGAGGATTTGGTATTTCGTGCAGGAAAAACCTTGGAATATCTTACGGAACAGGAAGATTTTGAAGGCAAAGCAGGAGTCATTCGACGGATGAAAGACGGCAGTCTGCAGTTGGCTTTGATTCGAGGTACTAAGATTGCTGCAGACGGGTTAGGTCTGTCGATGGAAGCCGGGGATGAGGTAGCGATTGCTTTGACTCGTGCCGTTGACGAAACTTTATTCGGTACGTTTAAGGCTCTGAAAGTAACAAAGGTCACTCTTACCGGAGTGACGCCCAAAGGGACTTTTTATATAGATGGAGTGGCTCAACCTGTCCGTGTGAAAGCCGGTCAGGCAGTGCTAACCCTTCCGGCGGGACAACATAGTCTGGAATACACAGCCGGAAAAGCAATGCCATTGCCTGCTGAAATCACAGATGTGGAATATGAGAAGAATCATTTCTTGATTTACTGGCAGAATCCGAACCGGTTGAAGAGCGTCCGGCTGGAAGTTTCTGTGGATGGTGGAAAACATTGGGAAACAGTGACGACAACTCTTCATTCTCCTTATAAGCTGTCTAAAGATGGATATAAAGATAAAATACATATCCGTGCTGTTGCTATGAATGGCAAAAGAGCAGCTTCATCCGCTAAGGAATATCCGGTTTATGTTACCGGTGAGGCTCCTCATTATCCGGAAGGAATCTGGATGAAACTGGATGATAACCAGGTGGAAATATCATGGGGAAAAGTGCTCGGAGTACAGAAATACCGTTTGTATCGGAGAGTAAAGGGGGAACAGGAATTTCGTCTGATATATGAAGGCAAAGCAAATTGTTTTGTTGATAAGACAGCAGCAGGAGTTTGTAAGGCATTTGCAATGCCCGGTTCATTGGATAATCGCTTGCAGGACAGGCACGGTTTGAAGGTGTATGAATATGCAGTGGCCTCTGTCAACGGAAATGGCGAAGGAGCCTTGTCGCCTGTTGAAAATACAGATCCCGCTTCGTGGAAGAATTGGTATCCGGCTGTTACATTGAAGTTCAAACGTCAATCAGCTTTCTGGATGCCTCCATATATGTCTGCGAATATGTCGCCGGAGAAGTATTATCCTGATTAATAACGTGCCGGTTTATGTCCGGTTAAAATGCCCGGTAGGGGCTAAAATAACAGAAATAAAATGAGAATAATATAGAAAAAGGACCTTTTCCAAGAAAATTGCCGGAAGGGTCCTTTTTTTGAGCCGTTATAAATTAACGTTAATCAATGTTATAAAATTATGTGAAAAGTACGTAAAATCAAGGAATTGACGCGTTACAATCACTCCGAAAATCAAGGATTTTTTCATAAAAAATAAAAATTAGCAATTCGACAAAGATGAAAAAGTATTTGGAGCTTGTCGAATTGCCGTAAATATAAGGATTTCTCGGCTTTTTAATAATAATATTCAAACAAAAGCAATTCGACAAATTTGTGTTACAAGTAACACAAAAAATTTAAAAAATTAAGCCATCTTCTCAATGGTCGCGCTTTCTTCTGTAGTCAGTGATTCTGATAACTTTGTTTTTCTCATGTGCATTTTCTCTTGCGAGACACGATAAAGTTTAAATTGGATAAGTTCAAAAATTTCATTTTGGTCTAAAGGTGAAAGTTGTCTATATGCATCGAGTAATTTTAATTCATCAGAATTTTGGGTTGCACAAAAACAACTTTCGTCATTCATGAAATATTCCATCTTCACATTGAAATAAAGGGAGATTCTGTAAACAGTATCTACACTTGGAATAGTAGAACCATTGAGGATTCTGCTGATGGTTGATTTGTTCACATTTATGGCTTTAGCTAATACTGTGGGCTTTATATTATTCTTATCAAGTAGACTTTGTAATCTTATTGCTAACAAATTCATTAAAACCTTCCTTTCAAAAATGTAAATACTGTAGTTGCGCATAAACAACTTTTGCTTGACAAGTTGCACATATGCAACTATAATATTTACAGTGTTACAAATAACACACCAAGTAAAAATAGAATACCACGTCATCCTAATTTTCACAATCAGGAACATTCGTTTGAAACTTCTTTAATGTTCTAAGTAAATGCACATCAGGTCAAACATCAAGTTTGTCCCGGCAATCGCCTAAAAGGGAAGGGGCCAGCGCCTCCCCCCGAAACACCATAGCGACAGATACCTCAACTCTGCAAAGTAAATGTATCTGTGCCATCACATCTTTGCTGGCCAGTAAATTATAACACATGATTATGAATAGTCATACAACGTATTTAAAAAGTTTTTGAAACATGAATTCTAGTCAATCGAGTTGCCGGAAGCGAAGGAAACAATACGCGCTAACGAATCATTTTTCACTTCTGGCAGCCTCTTTGGCGAGATAACCATGGGGCTCACCTCCCCTGAAAGGCTGTATCGTTATACCTTTCAGTGCCATTTTAACATATATAAAGACCTTAAGAAAGGGGAAGATTGAAATGCCGGAAATAAAAATCATCCCGCAGAAATTTTCATTTGAGAAACCATCTATAATAGACGCTCGCGGGAATATAAAATCATCAGGAATAAGGATTACTGTTGAACTGGATGCATTCAAGGCTGACAGGCAGATGGTAAAAAAGAACTTAGAGTTTATGTTTGCTGAAGTCCTTGAATACTTTGATTAATTTTATCAAGAGCATTATGCATGTCCTTGGACTGGGGAGCCGTTTCAAACGATGCATCCAAAAATTTGTAATTGATATGCTGTGTTTCTGTTATTGTTTCATTTAAGGTTTTATAAGTAATGATTACATCAAATTCTTCTAAGGGGACCTCCGAACCATTTTCTTCCGTAGCGAATACCATTGTAAAGGATTGATGTGGAACAATCGTCATATGCTTATAGTTTTCAAACGGATTGACCATGATATTTTCGGTAGGTAATACAGGGCTGGTTTTGATGTCAATGATAGTTCCGCTGGTATTACCAAAATTTTGAATCTTAATGCGAGGGATTGAACTGCCGTAAATCTTAAACGGATATACAACAATATATGCTTTATTACTCTCTTTTACAATTTTGGCATTCTGTTTAAGTGTAATAACAGAAAGGATGGTAGAAATTATACCAGTTAATAAAGCTACCACAATACCAGCGGTTTGAATTATATCAGATACTGAAAGTTGCATTGAATTACTCCTCCTTTTTTATAAAGAGTGTAGCATAAATCAACTAAAGTGGGAAGTAGAACATATATTCACAATTGTGTAATAACGGAGGTGATAAATCTCATGAAAAATGGCAAAAAGCCAACGCTAAGCCAAAAGAAAGAGATGCGGATTCACGGACTTGTGCCAGAAAACTGGCTGGTGGTGAAGGATACCATAGGGTTTCTGGAGGTGGTGAGTCGGATGGAGCTCAAGCGGATTGGCACAGGAAAAAAACGGACAAGAAGACTGCACAGGGAGTGATGGCTGTGAAAAAGGGCATTAGCAAGCAGAAGCCAACAGCTTTTGGTAAAAAGGTAAAGATTGAATTGATTCGGCAGGAAATGACACAGACGGAATTAGCTTCCATACTGGGAATCAATAAGCAATACCTCTATAAGATAATATATGGAATCCGTCCAGGAGTTAAGTATATAGATGAAATCCGAAGGATATTAAAACTAGAGGATGTGTCATAGGGGGTAGCTTATGAAGATATATATAACGCTTAGTGAGGCTGCCGAACTGGAGGGAATACAATATAAAACATTATCTAAAAAAATGGGCAGGAATCCAGAAGCGTTTGATATCAAGACTGAAAAGCCTGATACCGGTGGAAAGGAACGTGTTTGGATTGCCCTGGATTCCCTTACAGCAGCGGCTCAGAGAAAATATAGAAAATTAGGCAAGATTACAGAAGAAGGAAGTGATATCGTGATGGAGAAGCTGCCCCCAGAGGAGCCCTGGTACCTGGATACCGATGTGAACTGGTATATAGAGAACCACAGCCAGGCATATTACAAGGCTGTGGAGTTGTCCCGGCTCCTGCAGGACATCATCAACTATTCGGATGCAGACAAGACGGAGTACATCATCCGTAAGGCGGCGGAGCTGGGAATGAGCCAAAGAACGTTGTACCGCCACATGGACAAATACCTGGAGGCGGCCGGATGGGCCCTGAAGATGCTGCGGGAGACCGGGGCCAACTACGATTATTATAAGGTCCTGTGTCTGTGTCGGAAACCCAAGGATTCCAACACCTTCCCCACCTTTACGCCAGAAGTGAAGCAGAAGATACACAACATCTGGTTTGACAAGAACTTTGCCCGGAATGAAGGAAAGCGCCAGATGCTGTATGACAAGCTGCTGGAAATCGGTACGGCCAATGGCTGGCCCATCCCATCTTACCAGAGTGTATGCCGTTACATATCCCACCTGATGGCAGACGGGCAGCTGGAAAGCGCCCATTTCCTTGCAGCCAAAGGTGACAGGGCGTGGAAGAACAAGCGGATGGTGAAGGCCCTGCGCGATACCCGGTCCCTCCAGGTCATGGAGGTCCTCTTAGGGGATGAACATACCTTTGACTGCTGGGTCTCTTATAAGCTGCCTAATGGGAAGGTGACGGCCATCAAGCCCAAGCTGGTGGCTTGGATTGACGCCAGGAGCCGCATGGTGCTGGGGGATATCATCTGCCGGGATGCCAATGCCCAGATACTGAAGCAGTCCCTGATCAAGGTATTGTATGGAACCCCGGGAGGGATGCCGAAATACTTGAACATTGACAACGGAAAGGACTATACCTCCAGGGAGCTGACCGGCGTCAAACGCTATCCCACCCGGGAAGAAGCAGAACGGTACGCCGGATTTGAGGAGGTAAAAGCGGGATTCTATCACACCATTGGGATAGAGGACTTCCACCGGAGCCGTCCTTATGAGCCATGGAGCAAATCTGAAATAGAGCGGCTGTTTAAGACGGTATGCGATGGATTCTCCCGGTGGTTTAAGAGTTACACGGGTACATTGACAGGAAGCAGGACAAGCGCCAAGATTGACAAGGACATCAAGCAGATGCTTGAGCAGGGGAAGCTGCTGACCATGGAGGAATTTTATGAGAAGTGGAGCCACTACCTGCACAACGTGTATGCGGTGAAGATCCACAGGGGCCTGAAAAACCAGGGAGAAACATTCTGCACCCCGCAGGAGTTATTTGACAAAGGGGAACGGTATGAGAAGGCCCTGCCGCCAAAATCCTTTGCCCTGCTGCAGCTGATGAAGTCAGAGCGGGCACGGGTATATAACGTGGGAATCCGGAAATTCGGCCAGGTCTATAACCATCCGGAGCTGATTTATTACATGGACAAGCATGTGGACATCAAGTATGACCCAGAGGACGTAACCCGGCTGCTTGTGTTTGACGCCCAGGACGGCCATATGATTTGTGAGGCTGAGAGCCAGGAGCTGTTAAAGATTGCCCACAAGGTCCCGCAGGAGGCGCTGGAGCGCCACATCCGGCTCCAGAAGCAGCAGATGAAGGATGTGCGTGAGAAGCTGAAGGAAATGAGATGCCCGCTGGATGAACGGATTGCCGGCGCGGCCCAAGCCAACACCATCGTGGGAAGCATGATGATAGAAGGGGCAGGGAACAGCCGGAAGGTCATCACGCTGCCGAAGGAGGAGAGCTACCGGGAACACAGGAAGGCGGCGCGGCAGTCGGAATATATCGCCAGACAGGGCCGCGAAGCGCTGGAGAAACTGCGCAACATGGGTTAAGTCCCAACACATAAACCAATCAAACGGAAAGGAAGGGTATCGTAAATGAAAAGTCTGGCAGAACGTGTGTGCCTCAGATTAAGAATCATAAACATGAACAAGGCGGAGCTGGCCTGGCAGTTTGATAAGGAAGGGATGAAGTGCTCCCGCTCCATGCTGAGCCAGTACTTAAACGGGAAATATCCAAGCAGGCCAGTAAAGCTGGAGGAACGTCTGGAGAGGTGGCTGGAGGAGACAGAGGAACAGGAAGCAGCCTTCCGGCAGGAAAAACCGCAGGTGGCAGATAAGTATGCCCAGCAGATTGCCCGCCAGTTTGCATCCCGGGAAGAACCGGAGGAAACGGGAGTGCAGGAGCCGCTGCTGGAAGAGGAAGCGCCGCCCCGGATGGGAAGCAAGCCGGATGTGTTTGAATCCGATGATTACATCAACATAGTAGGCATCTGCAACCTGTGCCAGCAACAGCAGGGAAGCGCCATCGTTGTGGGGCGGTCCGGCTACGGGAAGACCTACAGCCTGAAGCAGTACGCCAGGCTGCCCAGGGTCATCTACATTGAGTGCAACGAGTCCATGAGCTGCCGGGACCTGGTGAGGCGGATAGAGAAGCAGCTGTGCCTGCCAAAGCGCTACGGCACGAATGACGAACGCCTGGAGGAAATCTGTGAGTTTTTCAACGTAAACCGGGGGTATCTGATGATAGTGGACGAAGCGGACAAGCTCATCAACAAGTACACCATCAAGAAGATTGAGCTGCTGCGCACCATCATGGATTCGGCTGCGGTGGGGATGGTACTGGCCGGGGAGCTGTCCCTGGAGGCCCACCTGGCTGCGTATGATGAACGGTTTGCCAACCGTATGGACTTTGCGTACCGGCTCCATGGCCTGGGAAAAGCCGAGGTAGAGCGCTACCTGGAGGACTGGAGCGTGGAGGAGAGGGCCATGGAGGTGCTGACCAGCCGGGCCAGGAACAGTAAGAACGGCTGTTTCCGGCTGTTTGACCGGACCATGAACAACGTCATCCGTCTGATGCGGGAACGGGAACAGACGACTATCACGGAAACAATCATCAACGAGGCATCCGCCATGATGCTGCTGTAGGGAGGGAATGGACGATGAAACGCAAGATACTGACCATTACATACACATGCCCGGAGGACAAGGTGAACCTGGGAGAGGTGGATATCATGGGAACCATCCTCCAGAAGCTCGGGGAGCTGGGGGCCTATGATATAAACCTGAAGGCCAGTTCCGCGGAGGTGCGGGAACCGGCTGCGCCAAAGGTCAGGGAGACGGGACCCCAAATCCCTGCATTCCTACAGGAACGCAGGAGCCGGCCATCCAGGAGGGAAGTGCTCTGCCTGCCAGGAGGAGGGGAAACCTATGGGAACAGGATATAGGTATACCATCAAGACCCTGTGGGGGTTAGCCAAGTCAAAGGAGCTGGGGCTGACGGAGGAGGAGCTGCACCTGCTGGTAGCCCGTGAGACCGGGAAGGACAGCATCCGTGAGCTGAACCGGTCGGAGCTGTCCCATGTCTGCCATATCCTGCAGAAACAGAAGGACGATATCAAACGGCAGGAGGGGAGGCTGCCGGAACGCAGGGGGAACCCGCAGACCGGACGGCAGCGCCGAAAGATAGGCCAGCTGAAAGAGAAGCTGGGCTGGGAGGAGCGGCAGGTCCGTGCCCTGTGCCACCGGATGTACCGGGTGGATGCAGTGGAATGGCTGACCTATTACCAGTGCCAGGGACTGATTGAGGCCATGAAGGCCATCCTGGAGCGGAAGCCGGAAAAGGAGGATGGCCGGGGATGAAGGATAAGGAAGGTAAGGGGACGTTTGGGTCTGTCATGGCGGGGTTCCTATGTGCGCAGTTGGAAGCCACGGCCATCTACCTGGGGCATTCAGCTACACAGCAACAAAAATCCGATTGGATGAAGCTGGAGGTGGAGGCCCTTCTCCGTGAAAGCCAGCTTGCCAGGGAGGCGGTCCAGCTGAAGCAGACCCTGGAGCTGGGGGAACATGTGCGCCGGGAAATAGAGAAGGAGCAGATGAAGAAGGATACGCCGGAAGGGATGCTGAGCTGATGGAAGGACTGATGCAGCTGTTTGACCGGAAATACCGGGAATACCAGGATTATCTGGATGAAAAGTCCTGGGCAGATGCGGCCCTTGCCCAGTCCTACCTCCTGGGGGTCCTGCATTGCATGTGGGCCTTATGGGACCGGAGGGCGGAGGACGCAAAGAAATACCATGATGAGATAGTGCGACGGAGCCATAGGATAGAACAGTAAAGAGAGGAGAGCAGAGATGAAACGGACAATTAAGTTACACACAGGAGCGGCCAAGACCGTTGAGGATACCACGCATAAGATAATGACAATCCAGGAATGGAGAGAGGAAGGGACAAGACGTTTTGGTGAGGACTACATGGATTGGAAGTTTGAGTGCCCCATGTGCGGACATATTGCATCAATCAGGGATTTTAAGGAGGCCGGAGCCAAAGGACCAAACTGTGCCTGCCAGGAGTGTATTGGAAGATATACGGGAAAGGGGTCTCCGAAAGCGGGAGATGCGTCTGGCTGCAACTGGGCGGCTTATGGACTCTTTGGTATTCCGAATGGGAAGGGGATTATTGTCCTGGATGAGGAAGGAATCGGAACGGAGTGTTTTGCGTTTGCAGGACAGGAGGTGTAGTTATGCCAGGGAAACATACGAAGCTCTTTAAACGCATATTCCATGGTGATTTCCGCCCGGCTGACAGAGTGAACTATTCCCGCGCATATAAACGCTGGATGAAGGAGAACTATGAAGCCCACCAGAGATTCCGGAAATTATTAAAAAAAGGCCAGCTGGAGGCGTTTGACGAATTAGAGGAAATGGATATTGAGCTATCAGAAAGGGCCCAGGAAGAGAACTACATAGCCGGGATGAAGGCAGGTATCCAGCTCATGGTGGAAGCGCTCCGGTAGAAGAGGGGACAGGTATGGCAGGACGACCAACATATTTCAGGCTGTATGACCATGGCAGGTACATGGGGGAGTATAGAAACTCTGAACTTATGGAACTGCTGGATATCCGTCATCATCAGCTGATTGCCTATTATAGTGACACCGGCAGGGAGTATAAGGCGCGTTATTTGATTGAACGGATAGAGGAACCCATGCGTAGAGGTTGGGCAGCGGAGTGGGACTGCGCCAGGCTGAGGGCCCTGTGGGACGGAACCCGGCTGAAAATTCTGGTAAAGGGGCGGGAGAAACAGCAACAAAGCTGGCTGTGGAAACACAGATAGCAGCCGGTATGGGAACCTTGAAACGGTAAGATGGGATTATATGTAAATTAACCTACATTTACGAAGGGAGACATATGAAAGATTTAAAAAGAGCGGTATTGATAACTATCATTTTGGTGTCAGGATTACTTGGCGGGTGTTCCTCATGTAGCAGGATGGGAAAGTCTATTAGTAGTGACATGAAGGGAGGGCTTAACCGCACGGTTACGCTTTATGATTATAATGGCGAAGAAATTCGGCATTGGTCTGGTAAGTTTGACGTTTCTGAAAGTGAAAATGAGGTGTACTTTGACGACCAGAACGGAAAACGTATTATTATCCATGGGGGAATTATTGTCAATGAAGAAAATTAGCATTGGAGGTGTAAGATGCCAGAGAGGACGCCAGACAACTGTAAGTACATTAAGCGCTGCGGGGAGCCGGGACGGGACAGTAATGGTAAGTGTATGGGATTTAGCCGTGCTGGTGGTGATGAGCCAATAGAGGTGTGCAAGCGGTGCGTATACTGCACAGCACATAATGAGGAATATTAAAATTTTCCGGGAGAACCGGAGGAAGGGAAGGTTATGAGCAGACCTATGGAAGTAATAGAGAGCCACGAGTGCAAAACGCTGGAAAAATATAATGCGGGTTTGAAAAAGCAGCAAATCGCTGTCCAACGACTCAGTGATTTACATTGGTACTGGGTGAGGTGGAGCGAAAAACACGGAAATACAGCGGATGGAATTGCGTACTGTCCGTACTGCGGGCATAAGCTTTAAAACACTAAACTGACATATGGTTTAGAGAAAGGAAGGAAAAACAGATGGGAACGCTACTGGATGCATTTTCAAAAGAGGACCGGGTGGAGATCACCTTTTCCGATTTTTACCGGCTCATGCGGGAAAGCACATTCGCGGAACTGATGAAAAATGCCGTGAACTGCAACGTGCCGCACCGCTACATAAGGGAGATGGTAACGGGAGTGCCGGAGGAGACCAGCATAAAGCCGGATGGTGAAGGGGGGAAGGAACATGTGGATACTGACACAGAATAAGGAGCGGCTGCTGACTACGGAATCCATGGATGAGATACGCGTTGCACCGCCAGCGCCAGGCAGGATGGATTACGTGCTCTTGCTTAACCGTAAGACGGACCGGAAGGAGCATGCATTAGGGTTTTACCGCAGGAAGGAGCGGGCAAAAGAGGTGCTTCAGGATATTTTGGAGAAACAGTCGGAGTATATCTCCTGCGAGGGAGGGACGAACCTGATTACGGGACGTCATCAGCCTGCCTTTGTGGCCATCCCTCCCAAAACCTATGTCATGCCGCTGGATGAATAAGGAGGGACGAAGGGATGGAGACAGGAAAGGGAACATCCGTGTATACCGTGAGCAACCACGCAAAGGAGCGTTACGCCGAACGGTGCAAGGACCGGGACAGCCGGCTGGAGATAACCACCTACGTGGCGGAGCACAGCCAGCGGATAGAGGAAGAAATCAACCAGATGCTGCGTTACGGGAAGCGTGTCTATACGGGCCGGACGGAGGGTGGAAAGGACCGGGTGCCCAAGGAAGTGTATGTGAACGGCCTGTGGATACTGCTGGCTAATGCCGAAACCCGCAACGTCATCACCCTGTACCGGGTGGACCTTGGCTGCGGGCCGGACCTGGACAAGCTGTACGTGGAGCGGATGGTCCAGCGCCTGGAGGAAGCAGAAGGACATCTGGATGAAACAAGACGCAAGGTGGAGGAACAGAACCGTGCCTACCAGGCCATCCTGCAGGAGGGAGAAGGGCAGATACAGGAATACCAGGAGCGCATCCGTCTGCTGAAGGAGATGTGCGAAGGGTACCAGGCAGTCATGCGCAGCAGCCGGGCCGGCGTGGCCCGGGCCGCGGACGAGGTGGAAGCGATTGTCAACACGTTAATAGGAAAAAAGAAGTTTTAAGGGAGGGCCTATGGAACCAACACAAGCCCGGATAGAGCTGGTCCGGGAGGACGGGACCATCCGGATGGGTGGGACGGACGTGAGCATGGAGGACATGGCCCGGATGCTGGGGGTGTTCGCCGGCATCGTGGCAGCGGAGGCGGTAAAACGCGGCATGGGTGTGGAGGAAGTCAAGGACGCCATGCTGGATATCTTTCTGGCGGCCACGGCCCGTCTGGATGAGGAGCATGCCCAGGACATCCGGGAGGGACATACCTGGGACATGGGATAAGAAGGAGGAAGCAATGGAATACAAACGCATTACAAGCAAGGGCGGGGTCAACATCCCCGTGAAGCTCAGGCGGTCCATGGGGATTGAGCCCAGGGACGCCATTGAGCTGGAGGTCAATGACAGGAACGAGCTGGTCATCCGGGCCTACCAGGCCCGCTGCATCTACTGCGGAAGTGAGGAAATCCATCTTAAAAAAAATGGCAAAGGGGTCTGCCGTGCCTGCGCAGACCAGCTGGTGGATGAATACGTGAAGCAGAAACGGAAGGAGCTTGCATGATGGATTTGGGAACGGTAAACGATAAGGAGCTGGTGGACCTGGCCGTGGCGGCCATGAAGGTGGCTGAGGATGCCAAGTCCGCCCTGGAGAAATACAAGGCGGAAATCCAGAACCGGGGACTGTCGGTCTTAAAGGACCGGAATAACCAGTACTGCCGTATGTATGGGACGGACGGGAGCTATGCGGCCGTGTCAGAGCCGAAGGAGATAGACATCCTCAACATGCCCCGGTTAAAACAGGCTATCGGTGAGGAGGTGTGCACAGGGCTGGTGACGGAGACCACGAAGACTACCTATACCCTGGATAAAATGCTGCAGAAGGCCCTGAAGGCCATTGCCGCCAACGATTACACCTTTGAGTATACTTTGGAGGATTACCTGAAGGAGATGAGCGTACCGGTGAGCGCAGGCCAGAGGGAGGTGCTGGCCAGGAGACTGAAGGGGGACTACAAGGAGGATAAGAAGACGCTGCTGTCCGTCCTGGGGTATCTGGGCAAGGGGACCACGGAGGAGGCCGCGGAGGCCGCCGCCCCCAACCTGGACATGGACCTGTACTACATATCAAAGATTAAAAACGCGGAACTGATACAGTCCATCCTGCCGGATGAGGGAATCGACTGGAGCATGGATGAAATCAAGCGGTCCCTGATTGTGACATCTAAGCTGAAGCTGGAAATTGCCTATGAAAGGGAGGACAAATGATGAAATCAGACGAAAAGAGACAGTCCGTGGCCAGGAAGTATGACGAGCTCATCGGAAGGAACCATTACAGCCAGCCGCTGCGGGATTACTGCTACCGGAAACACAGTGATGGGAACTATTACAGCGACTGCTCCAGCTCCATCTGTTACGCGTATAAGGAAGCCGGATATGGTTTCGGCATCCTGAACACAGCCGGCATCTACCAGTCCGCGCGGCTGGTGACGGTGGACGTCCCCATCCGGGACGGCCAGGTGCAGGACATCGGCCTGCTGCGGGTAGGTGACATGCTGGAGTTTGCCGGGACGGACGAGAGCCGGCCGCAGACCATCGGCCATGTGGAGATGGTGCATACGCTGGACGGGAAGGATATTATCATCTGCGGACACGGAAGCGGCCGCCCATCCTATAAGGACATGATAGCCTACTGCCGGCAGCGCCAGAATACCAAAGCCTCCACCAAACGCGGGAACAAGGGCCTGGTGTGCGTCCGGCGCTATCTGCTGGATGACGCGGTCCCGGAGGAGCCGGCCAGGAAATCGGGCTGGCAGGAAGAGGACGGCGTCTGGCGGTTTTACCTGGGGGATACGGGACAATGTGTCCGTAACGCCTGGTACCTGGATGTGGACGGCCGCTGGTACTGGTTTGACGGGGCCGGCCGCATGGTCAGGGATACCTGGTACCAGTACCAGGGAAGCTGGTACTACCTGGGAACCGATGGTGCCATGGTAAAGGGGCAGCAGACCATAGACGGGAAATGGTACCTGATGGACGGAGCCGGTGCCATGGTCACGGAGCCGGTCACACTGGCCCCGGACCAGGACGGCGCACTTAAGTGGGAAGGCCTGGCGGAATAAGAGGAGGGGATACGGATGCGCAGGGAGCTGATGGAGGAGCTGGAAGCGGATACCACCCTGGAGGATATCGCGGAGCCGTACCGCCTGGTGGTGGAAATGATAGGTTTGAAGAACGTGCTGAAGCTGTCCCAGTATTTCATGGGGGACAAGATATACCTGCCCAAGGCGGAGCGCATCCTGGCCCCGGCGCGGAACCGCCGGATACGGCGGGAGTACAACGGAAGGAACGCCAAGGAGCTGGCCAAGGAGTACGACCTGACCACCAACCAGATATTACAGATCGTGCGGGACCTGGACCCGACACAAATCAGCCTGTTTGAGTTCCTGGACGAAGAATCAGGAAAAAGATAAGTTGTCCAAAATGCTTGGGCTAACAATATGTTTCCAGATGGATTATCCTATGGACATGACGAAAGTCATGTCCTATTTTTTTGCCCCAGGGCAGACGGGAAATAAGGAGGAATGAGGAATGGAGAACGTATTACAGACCTTGGCGGGGCAGTATACCCAGCAGCTGGCCCTCATGATGGCGGCCATTGCGGTGGCGGCCTTTACGGTCAGCGTCATCACGGAGGTAACCAAGGAAATCGGCTTTTTGGGAAGGATACCCACGGCCGTGCAGGTGATTGTGCTGTCGGTTGTCCTCTGTCAGCTGGTCTATTGGTGGTATGTGACCAGCACGAAGGCCGCGGCCGTGTGGTGGGGCCCGGTCTTGGCCCTGGTAGTGGCTTTTTATGTGGCCTTCCTGGCCATGTACGGCTGGGAGAAGCTGGCGCAGCTGTGGGCAAGATACAAACATCCGGGAGGAAGCGCATGAACGATGCAGTCACAATCGGCATGGCAGCCACTGCGGTGGGAACGGTCCTCTGGTTCCTGGTAAAAATGATGATTGATGACTTCAAGCGGTCTGTGAGCGGTGTCGGGAGCAAGCTGGACAGCACCATTGCCAGGTTTGACGAGAGGGTTACCAAGCTGGAGGACAAGCAGGAGGCAGACATCAAGGCAGTGCAGAAGGAACTGAGCTCCATCAAGGGGGATTTTGCTACGACCTTTGTGCTGCGGGAGGATTTTTTCCGGAGCATGAACGGGGTGGAGGACAAGATGCGGTCCATGGACGGCAAGCTGGACCGGTTACTGGTAAGACAGGGAGGCAAAGCGGATGGATGATAGGGAGCTGGCTGAAATCCAGCACAACAAGGCAGTCAGGGGCTATATCATACGGTCCCTGGTAAAAGGATATAACAACACGGCGCTGACCAGGCAGCTGTCCAACTCCATGATAGCGGCGGGATTAATCGTATCCCCGGACATCACCAAATACCTGGACTACCTGAGGGACGCTGGATACATTGAGTTCACGAACCTGAAGGTGACCGCCTACAACGCATACGCCAAGGACGCCGTGATACGGCTGACCAAGGCCGGTGTGGACCTGGCGGAGGGCACTATAGAGGACGCGGGAGTGGATGTCTGATGGGAAGGACGAGGAAGAAGAACCGCATATCCTCCAAGATTGACGAACTGCCGTCTGAAATCAAAGGACAGGTAGACGTGATGCTTTCCGATACATCCAACAGCTACCAGGACGTCAGCGGCTGGCTGAAGGAAAAGGGCTATGAAATCAGCAAAAGCAGCGTGGGGCGGTATGCAGTCCGGAGCAATACGGCTGCACAGCGCTTACTGGAGGCTCAGTCCCGGACCGAGGCCCTGGTAAACGTGGTCCGGAAGAACCCGGATGCGGATTATACCGAGGCGGGCCTGATGCTGATGATGGACGGACTGATTAACCGCCTGGCAACAGCGGAGGATGAGTTTGACTACCTGCCGTTAGACAAGGCAGGCCGTCTGATTGCATCCTTAAGCCGGACCAAGGCCTATAAAGATAAGGTCCGCCAGGACATGAAGGATAAGGCGGACCTGGCCTTTCAGGAAATGGAGGAGGAAATCATGAAGACCATCAAGTCAGATCCGGAGCTGAAGGTGAGACTGAAGGAAATCCTGACCCGTGCAAAGGAGCTGATGCTGCATGATTGATATCAACGAATACCTGGAGCGCCTGGACGAAGAGGAAGGCCGGGAGGAACAGGAACGGGAAGCCTATCAGCGGGAGCTGTTTGAGGCGTATGTCCTGCGCCGGACGGATCATGAGCCGGAGCGCCGGGATCTGATGCGGATGTACCGGGACGGGCATCCCCTGACGGGTCCGAGAGGGCTCAGGAAGCGCCTGGCGGCCATTGACCTGGGATACTTTGGCCGGGCCTATTTAAAACACTACTTTGTCCGCAAATCCCCGGCCTTCCATGAGGAGCTGGACGCGGTCTGGACCGGAGGTGTGCTGAAGGGGCGCAATCCATACCAGGAAGCGGCCGTTATCTCACGGCTGGACGGAAGCCGGAACGTGGTGGCAGCCCCGAGAGGCCATGCAAAGTCCACCAACTTTACATTTAAGGATTCCCTGCACGCGGCCCTGTACCGGTACAAGCATTACATCATCATCCTGTCCGATTCGTCCGACCAGGCCGAAGGGTTCTTAACGGATATTAAGACAGAGCTGGAGGAAAACCGGGACATCCAGGAGGACTTCGGCCGGCAGCAGGGAAAGGTGTGGAAGGGGAATGTCATCCTGACGGCCCAGGACATCAAGATTGAGGCCATCGGTTCCGGGAAGAAGATACGAGGCCGCCGGCACCGGGCCTGGAGGCCGGACCTGATTGTCCTGGACGATGTGGAGAATGACGAGAACGTCAACACGGCGGAGCAGCGCCGGAAGTTGGAATCCTGGTTCAAGAAGGCGGTATCCAAGGCCGGGGATACCTATACGGATATCATGTACATCGGCACGGTACTCCATTACGATTCCCTGCTCAGCGGAGTACTGAAGAATCCAGAGTATGATTCCCGAACCTATCAGGCCGTGCTGTCCTTTGCAAAGCGGGAGGACTTGTGGGAGCGCTGGACAGAGATTTATACCAACCTGTTTGATGATAAGCATAAAGAGCACGCCCGGGAATTTTACGAGGCAAACGAGGCAGATATGCTGACAGGAACCCAGGTCCTGTGGCCGGAGAAGATGGATTATTACAAACTGATGGTCATCCGCGTTTCAGACGGGGAGGCGGCCTTTAACAGCGAACTGCAGAACAACCCCATCGACCCGGACAATGCGGCTTTTAACCCAGAGTGGTTTGATTACTACGAGGAGGAGCTGGTGGACTTTACGGACAGCCGCTACCTCTTTGTTGGTTCTAATGACCCGTCCCTGGGGAAAAACAAAAAGGCGGACACGTCCTCCATCATCAACCTGGCCCTGGACCAGTATACCGGATACATGTATGTGGAGGCGGCCAGCGTGGAACGCAGGAAGCCGGACGTCATTATCCAGGACGTGTTTGAGATGAACCGCAGACTGAAACGGGACTATCACAGGGGCTTTTATCGTTTTGGGGTAGAGACGGTGCAGTTCCAATACTTTTTTAAAGAAGTTATGGCTCAGCTGTCGGTGGAGCTGGGAGAGTATATCCCTATTGAGGAAATCCAGTCCATCGCCAACAAGATGCTCCGCATCCAGTCCCTGCAGCCCTACATTAAAAACGGGTATATCAAGTTTAACCGGAAGCATAAGACACTGCTTAAGCAGCTGGAGGAGTTCCCGATGGGCAGAAATGATGACGCTCCGGACGGCCTTCAGATGGCCGTGGCCCTGGCGGTAGCGGTGAAGTCCATGGCGAAGAAGACAGACTATAAGTCCGTGTTAAGGCGGGCCATGCGGTTTGGGGAGGGAGCATACTGATGGCAAAGAAAAGCAAGAAGAGATTCTCACCGGAAATGGCAAAAAGCGGCAGACCCATCATGGCAGCCGTTGCCATCCGTGACGTGAACGATAAATTCAGCAGCTACCCGTCTGACGGCCTGACACCGGTAAAGCTGGCCCGGATATTCAAGGAGGCGGACGCCGGGGACCCCTTCCGGCAGATGGAGCTGTTCGAGGAGATGGAAAGCAAGGACACCCATCTGTTCTCCCAGCTGCAGACCCGCAAACTTGCGGTGACGGGCCTGGACTGGGAGGTACAGCCCTTTTCACAGGATGAAACAGACCAGGAGATAGCGGCTTTTGTGGAGGAACAGCTGAAGGAGCTGGACGGATTCAGCGACAACCTCATGGACATCCTGGATGCCATCGGAAAGGGCATCAGTTTCCAGGAAATTGAGTGGGAATACAGGGACGGCCACGTGGTGGTGGGAAATATTGAGTACGTCCACCAGAAAAAGTTTTATTATGACACCCTGACCGATGCGCTCATGCTCCGGACGGAGGCGTTCCCGGGAGGGATACCCCTTCCGGAAAACAAGTTCATCGTCCACCGGTACAAGGCGCGTTCCGGCCACCCTTCCCGGTATGGCGTTCTGCGGGTGGTGGCCTGGATGTACCTGTTTAAAAACTATGACCTGAAGGACTGGGTCAGTTTCTGCGAGGTCTACGGGATGCCCCTGCGGCTTGGCACCTATGACGCAACGGCCAGTGAAAAGGATAAAGCGGCCCTGATGGATGCCATTGTAAGGATGGGGACGGACGCGGCCGGGATTGTGCCGTCCGGGACCGATATCAAATTCATTGAATCGAACAAACAATCCAGTGTGGACATCTATGAACGGCTGGCCCGGTTCTGTGATGAACAGATGAGCAAGGCCATTGTGGGTCAGACACTGACATCAGATTCAGGCGGTTCCTACGCCCAGTCCAAGACCCATAACGATGTAAGGCAGGACCTGACGGAGGCGGACTGCAAGGCGGTGATGGAGACGGTGCGCCGGGACCTTATCCGACCGCTGGTGGAGTTCAACTTCGGCGTCCAGGCTCATGTACCATATTTCATACTGAATGCCACCGATACGGATGACCTGAAGGAAACCGCGGAAATCGTGAACACCCTGGCGGCCGCCGGTCTGGAAATCCCCAAGAGCTGGCTGTACAAGAAATTCAACATCCCGGCCCCGGAAGACGGGGAGGAAACCATCGGACCGCCCCCGGCCGTCTCCGGGATGGCGGGTACGGGGCAGCCTGGCATGTTCCGGGGGCTCAAGCTGAAGGCCGATGGAAAGGAAGCAGACGGCCAGCAGGTGTTAGACCGCCTGGAGGCGGCGGCCGTGGAGCAGTCCCGAAGCTTTTTTAAACAGATGATGGAGCCTGTCCTGGAACTGGTGGGGCACTGTGACAGCCTGGAGGGCCTGCAGGAGCAGCTGAAGGACGAGAAGGCCCTGCGGCAGTTATATAAGGCCATGAAGGTGAAGGATTTTGACCAGCTGGTGGAGCAGGTCATGTATGTATCAAACATGTTGGGGCGGATGCAGGATGGATAAGCAGATCATAAAGGAACTGAAGGAAGGGACGGAGCCGGAGGTGTTCGGTGAGGCCTTAGCGTTCCTGGAACAGAAGGGGGTCATCCGGTATGAGGATTTCAGGAAACTGAAGGAATGGTACCGCCCCCTGGCATTTTCGGTTGCCGGTTATACGGAACTTGAGGTCCTGAACCAGTTCCTGGAGGAACTGAAAAAGGCCATAGAGGAAGGGACCACGAAGGCGCAATTCCAGGAAAACATGGACCGTTTCCTGGAGGAGCGGGGCTATGACGGCCTGACGCCTTATCATGCGGACCGTATCTTCCGCCAAAACATGCTTACAGCCTACAGCGTGGGCCATTACCAGCAGATGACGGACCCAGATGTGATGGGGCGGCGGAAGTACTGGCAGTACCAGACGGCCGGGGACGGGCACGTGAGGGAAAGCCATGCGGCCATGGATGGCCGGGTATTCCCGGCGGATTCCCCGGTGTGGGATATCTGGTATCCGCCCAACGGATTCGGGTGCCGGTGTATGGTTGTCTCCAGGACGGAGGAGCAGGTAAGGCGTATGGGGCTTACCGTAGAGCAGACTCTGCCGGATACGTCCAATCCGGCCACAGGAGAGACGGAGGCGCTGCTGCCAGACCCGAAGTTTCGGACAAACCCGGCGAAGGCGGAGTGGAAGCCGGACCTGGCCGCGTTCCCGCCGGTTTTAAGGAAGCTGTATGAGGAACAGCAGAAGGCGCGTAAGGCCAATCCGGGGCAGCCAGCGGGGAATTCTGGCCCGGGATAAATTTAACGCGTCAAAACGCGTCAATGGCGCGTTAAAACGCAAAACAGAAAGGCGCATGGGATGAAGAAGACAGAATTAACGGTCCGGCCCCTGTCGGGAATCGACCTGAGCGGGGTGCCGGAGGTCATCCGGGTGCTGCCCAAAGGGCATGTGAGCAGCACAAAAGGGGACTTTGAAGTGGATGACCGGGATATTGCCGGAATCATCCGGCAGTTCAAGGCACGCCGGCTGGACCTGGTGATTGATTATGAGCACCAGACCTTGAGTGATGTGCAGGCCCCGGCGGCTGGCTGGATCAAGGACCTGTATCCGGGGGAGGATGCCCTGATGGCCCGGGTAGAGTGGACCAAAAAGGGGCGGGAGTATATCGCCAACAAGGAATACCGCTACCTGTCCCCGGTGGTACTGGTCAGAAAGGCAGACCAGCACGCGGCGGTGTTCCATAGCGCGGCGTTGACCAATACCCCAGCCATCACCGGTATGTTTGCAATCATAAATTCCGATGTGTTAAGCATCGAAGAGGAAGAGGAGGAACCAAAAATGGAATTAAGTGAACTGATTCAACTCCTGGGACTGGAGGAAGAAACGACAGAAGAGGACGTCCTGAAGCGGATTAAGGAACTGGTACAGCAGACAGGCGGGGAAGGACAGGATGGTCCGGAAGGAAAGAGCGGGAAGGAGGACCCTGCAAAGGAAGGGACACAGCTGGTAGCCAACAAGACCGTTCTGGACCTGTTAGGCCTTCCGGAAAATGCAAGGACGGAGGACGTGACGGCAAGAATCATGGCATTCAAGGCCGGTGATTCTGTACTGCAGCAGCGGGTGGCGGAGCTTGAAAAGCAGGCGGCCAGCCAAAAGGCGGAGGAACTGGTAGGCCTGGCCCTCAAGGATGGGAAGCTGTCCCCGGCCCAGAAGGAATGGGCGGTTGCGTACGCCCTGTCCGACCCCAAGGGCTTTGCCGCATTTGTGGAGAAGGCCCCGGTGGTGGTCCCTATGGGAAAGACTGCCTTTGCGGTGGATGAACGGAAACAGACCGGGGTTGACTGGAAGATTTTAAAGAACCAGGGAGTGACCGAGGAGGATTTAAAGAAGTATGGAGGTATGGAAGATGATACGGACGGGGAATGAGAAGCTAGACCCTAAGACACTGGTGCTGCCGGTGGCAGCCGGCGCAGCCATTACGGAGGCTACCATGGTGGCCCTTGGGGCGGACGGCTACGCGGTGCCGGCCTCGAAGGCGGCGAACCTTACGGTGGCCGGAGTGGCCCTGGAGCCGGCGGATAACCGGACCGGGGAGGCCGGGGACATCTGGGTAAAGGTGCGCCGCGGGGCATTCGTGATGGAAAATTCCGCCACCCCGGGGAGCCAGGCAAAGGCAACGGATATCTTAAAGACCTGTTATCTGGAGGATGCGGTCACCATCAGCATGACCTCTACAGGAAGCAGCCCAGCCGGAACCGTGCTGGCGGTAGAAGCGGACGGGGTGACGGTGTGGTTCAACCAGCCGGCCATGCCGGCTGCGGAGTAAGCGAGCATAAGAATGAGGAGGAAACAGCCATGATTATTAACCAGGCGAACATCCGGAGCATGTCCATCGGATACAGCGTCATTTTCAACAAGGCCCTGGCGGAAACGCCAACGACCTACCAGCAGATAGCAACCACCGTACCCAGTACCACCCGGGACCAGTCTTATAACTGGCTGGGGCAGATGCCGCAGATGCGGGAATGGATTGGGGACCGTGAAATCCAGAACCTGAGCGCCTATGATTATGTCATCAAGAACAAGAAGTTCGAGATGACCATTGCGGTCCCACGGGATGACATTGAGGATGATACCTACGGCGTATATAACCCGATGTTCCAGAATCTTGGTGAGTGTGCAGCGCGTCATCCGAATGAACAGTGCTACGGCGCACTCATGGCCGGGTTTAAAAATGCGTGTTATGACGGCAAGCCCTTTTTCAGTGCGGACCACCCGGTAGAAAAGAAAAAGGTATCCAACCTGGGCACCAAGAAGTTATCCATGGAGGCCTACAAGGCGGGACGTACTGCCATCATGAGCCTGGTGGGGGACAAGGGCAAGAGCCTGGGCCTGGTGCCGGACCTGTTAGTGGTATCCCCGGCCAATGAGGAGATGGGACGGCAGATACTGGAGGCGGAGTTCATAAACGGCAGCTCCAACGTGTACAAGGGGACAGCAAAACTCCTGGTGGAACCGGAACTGGCGGCCCAGGAGGACGCATGGTATCTCCTGTGTACCAGGAGGTCCCTGAAACCTATCATCTACCAGGAACGCAAGAAGATAAAGCTGGTCAGCAAGACGGCGGATAATGATGACAATGTATTCATGCGGGACGAATTCCTGTACGGCGCGGACGGCCGCAATAACGTAGGTTACGGTTTCTGGCAGATGGCTTACGGAAGCACTGGGGAATCAAGCTAAGGGAGAGGACAGACATGGCATACTGTGAAGCGGGGGATGTCATGGACATGCTGAAGGAGGATGCCATGAACCCTATTATTGGTGACCGGTACATTGAGGACCCCCAAAAACGCCGGGAGATGCTGGAGCCCCTGGCCCGTGAGGCCATCGGGGATGCGGATGCGGAGATAGACGGGTACCTGATGAAGCGGTACCCGGTCCCCATGTCCCCCGTGCCGGCGGTCATCCGGAAGTACTCAAAGGACATCGCGGTCTATAACCTGATTTCCCGGGCGGGAATCGACGAAGGGGAACGGGAGAACAACTACCTGACGCGGTATAAGAACGCCATTGCGTTCTTAACAAAGGTGGCAAAAGGTGAAACCGACATCGTGAAGGAAGGGACGGACCCATCGAAGGCGGCAGCGGAGGGATTTCGCATATCATCCAGCCCGAGGCTGTTTTCCAGGGCAACCATGAGGGGACTTTAAGATGCGAATGACCACAACCCTGTCCGGGGATTTTCCGGAGCTTCAGAAAAAGCTGGCGGGCTTGTCGGGCATAAACCGGTCCGCACTGATGAAGGACGTGGCGGAGGGGCTGCGGTCCACCACCATGGACCGGTTCCGGAGCAGGAAAAGCCCGGAGGGGAAGCCCTGGCCTGTCTCCCTGCGGGAACAGGAGGGACAGGGCATCACGCTGACCCAGACCACCCGCCTGAAGCAGTCCATCCGGGCCATCGCGGATTCCACCGGAGCGGCGGTGGGGACCAATACTATTTACGCGGCCACGCACCAGTACGGGGATGAGAGGACCATCCGGGCCAAGAAGGCAAAGTACCTGAGGTTCCGGTACAAGGGTGTATGGGTTGCGGCAAAGAGGGTGACCGTCCATATCCCTGCAAGGCCATTTTTAGGGATTTCAGATGAGGACCTGCAGGAAATCCGAAGCGAAGTGGAATACACAGTCAGGAGGGCCTGATGAGACGGGAAAAGGAATACCTGAAGGAATGCCTTGAAAAAGCAGGAATCAAAAATGAAGTGATTACCACCTGGAAACGGCTGCAGCTGAAGACGGACAGCCATGTGGGAGCGGTGCTGCGGGAAGGCCAGACCATCACGCGAGACGGCTCAAAACGCAACTATGAAGACCAAAACGGGGTTCGGTGCGTGCGGACCAAGGTCTATGCCGTGGACACCCGCTTCAAGGTGGTCATCGGGGAATATTCGGAGGAGTCCTGTGAGGCCATCTTCCTGGCGTTCTTAGAAGCGCTGGGACAAGGAATCCGTCTGGATGGAAACTATGTGGACATTGAACTGGGAGAGGTGGAGTGGGTCGATAAGGAGGACAGCATCCTGAAGGCCAACATAGCATGCCAGATACCGGTCACCTTCCACGGGGGCATTTACCGGGATGACAAAAAGAAAACGGCATCGGTCGGAGGAATCCGGCCGGCCTGAGAAAGGGAAAGGAAAAGGCAATGGCAAAGGAAGAGAAGGGGATGGGCGCAGGGACTGCAGCAGAACCGGCTGTGCCTGTCTATGAAACCATAGAACACTGGTACAACGTGCATGGCACGGGTCCGGCTGTCTACGCCGGCACCTTGTGCCTGAAGGGCTGGAGGCCGGGGAAACAGGTAACGGAACAGGAATACCTGGCCGCCGTCACCACATTTGAGAAGGGCCCCATGGCCGGAACGGGAGGAACAAGATGAGCTTAAGGGACGTAACATTTGTGGTGGAGGACGGGAGTCTGGGCAATTCCGGCAGCACTGGAACCGGGGTCCACGTAAAGATTGGGGCTTCCCCGGTGGAGACAACGGTTCCCATCCTGATTACCGGGAGCATGAAGCCGGAGCAGATGAAGGAAAAGCTGGGGCTCAGCCCCCTGGCAGACGCCTGTATTGACAGCGTCGAGAACGGGGCATCCCGGATTTACTGCGTGCCGGTCAGGCCGGAGACCGTTGGTACCAACGGGGAAGTTACCCACAGCGGGACTGGGGAAGGGACCGTAAGCGTAAGCGGGACACCGAACAATGCATATGATATCATCCTTAAGATAACGGAGGACGGCCCGCTCAATACGGCAGCCTTCTGCTGCTCCGTTAATGGCGGATACAGCTACGATGCGGAGGAAACCATACCGTTAGGAGGAAAGAAGGAGCTTACCGGGACCGGAATCACCCTTACGTTTGCGGAAGAATTTAAGGCGGGTGATACCTACCGGTTTTCGACCACGGCCCCGGCTGTGAGCAACAGCGCGGTCCTTAAGGCGGTGGAAAGCCTGTATAACAGCGATTTGGACTTTGAGTTCATCCATGTGGTTGGGACATCTGCGAAAGCACTTTGGGCCTCTCTGGCCGCCAGTGCAGAGCTGTTCCTGTCCCTGTACAAACGCCCTGTGTTTTTCCTGTGTGAGGCACGTAATAAAGGGGCGGAGGAAAGCTTGGATGAATATGCCGCCGCGCTGAAGGCGGAGGCCAAGGGGATAGACAGTTATTACGTCCAGGTGTGCAGCGCCTGGTCCCAGTACACACGATGGGACGGCCGGGAGCAGTGCATCAACAACGCCGGGATTGTGGCGGGACTGTACGGGATAGCCGGTGTGGCCCAGTCCATCGGCCGCGTGGATACCTTTTCCATCTCGGAGGCCAAGATGACCCGGCTGATGCCGGAGGGCATTGAGGACTATATCAGCGAGCTGGATGACGCCGGCTATCTGACTTGGCGTAAGTACTACGGCATTGACGGATGCTATGTAAACAACGCGCGCGTGCTGTGCCGCGAGGGCAGCGATTACCGGTATGCGGAGCATGTGCGCGTACTGAACAAGATGATACGGGAAATCTACAAGCGGGCTGTCAACATGGTGCAGATGGATATCAGCGCCTCCGATGACATGGAGACGGATATCAACAACATCCTGGAGACCCTGAACATCCCCCTGGAGGACATGGCGGAGGCCGGGGAACTGTCAAGCGGCTCCGTGTCCATTGAGGACCTGGAGCACGTGAACATCCTGCAGGATGAGCGCCTGGACCTGGTGATATCCTTTGTTCCGAGGGGGTATGTCCGGGAATTCCGGTTCAGCCTGGCCATGGAGAACCCGTACAGGAATTAGGAGGGACTGGGAAATGGTCAACGGAAAGGTATACAGCTGGGAGGACATCACCATTAATGTCCCGGGGCTGGAGGAAATCGCTATCACGGAGATATCCTATGACTTTGAGCAGGAGGCGGAGCTCATTTACCGCAGCGGCGGAGCCCCATGCGGCTATGGGACCGGAAACAAGAAAAACACAGTGAAGGTGGTCATGGGGCGTGAGGATTACAACGTGCTGTTAGCCTGGTGCAAACGGAAGGGAAAGACCCTGTCCCGTCTGCTTCTGGATAAGATAACCGTATCCTATGCCAATGAGGACCAGGACACGGTGACGGATGTCTTAAACAAGGTAATCCTTAACAAGCACAGTTTTTCCGCGAAACAGGGGGATAAGGAGAACACGGTATCCCTGGACGGCTTTGCCTGCCGCGGCGGGAAGTTAAACGGTGTGAATTTCTAAGAAAGGGGAGAAAGAAATGGAAACAAAGGAACTGAGAGAGCAGTTAAAGGGGACGGATGAGAAGTATTACGAGGTGACCGTCACCCTCCAGGTGGATGATGAGACAGAGGAGGATAAGACCTACTTTTTCCGTAAACCGAAAACTCCATCCTACGATCGGTATTTAAAGACGGTCCAAACCTCAAACAGCAAGGCCCTGACAGCATTCTGCCTGGACAACATTCATCCGGACCAGCGGGAGACGCTGGAGGCAGACTTTAAGGAGTACCCGGCCATGGCATTGTCGGTTGGCGAGAAGCTGCTGGCCATGCTTGGCCTGTCAAAGGCGACCGCAGTAAAAAAGTTATAGAGGATGCACAGGAGGAACTGGAGGCGGACTTCGTGGGAACCAGCCGGCTGCTCATCCATATGTACCTGCCTTCCGGCATGATACCGGGAGAACTGGACGGAATGGACGCGGATGACTTCATCCGCCTGGCGGGCCTGGCCAGGTGCGCACGCCGCTGGCGGCAGGATGACCTGGAACAGGGATTCACTCGGGCACTGGGAAACCTGTTCCCGGAATAAAAAAGCCCCAGTCATAGAAAGACCGGGGGCTTGCCTGTCAGCCTGGAGCGGTAAAAACGCCATGCGTTGTGGAAATCCCGTCCCATGGAGAAGGGCCGCCTGTCCTTGGGGAGATGGGCACAGGCCCACCACAGATAGGGACCACAGAACAGGAGATATGCGGTGACAAGGACGGCCATGACCACAAGGTACAGTGACAGGCTGACGGCCAGTATGAGTGCCATTATGAGCCAGAGCCCATGGAACATACAAGCGCCTCCTTTCCAAACACATCTTTATACCATCATCATAACATAAGCGAGCCCGTGACACAAGGAGGAACGAACCATGGGGATGGAATCTGTTTATAAGCTGAGCGTGGTACTGAACATGGTGGACCAGCTGACCGCCCCCATGGGGAGGGCGTCCCAGAACCTGGGTTCCCGCCTGTCGGGCCTGCAGTCCGGTTTTGGGATGGCGGCCCTGGCCGGAGGTGGGATGACGGCGGCGGGCGTGGGAATCACAAACGGGATGATGAAGATTGCCGGTTCCACCTTCGAGACCCAGGATGCCCTGGCAGAGCTTAAGTCGCTGGGAATCACAGACCTGAAAGCGGTGGAGGATGCGGCCAGACAGTTTTCAGACACCTGGGCCGGGACCACAAAGGCTGATTTCATCACAGCCGCCTATGACATCAAATCGGGCATCGCGTCCCTGACGGACGAAGGGGTGGCGCAGTTCACGGAGCTGGCCGGCCTGACGGCCAAGGCCACCAAGTCCACGACCGGGGAGATGACCTCCCTGTTTGCGACCGGGTATGGCATTTATAAAGGGTATTACTCAGAACTGTCAGACCTGGAATTCGGGGAGATGTTTGCGGGCGGTATTGCGACCGCCGTCAAGGCATATAAGACCAGCGGCTCGGAGATGGCCTCGGCCATCAGCGCCCTGGGAGGGACCGCCACATCGGCCAATGTGCCGTTGGAGGAGCAACTGTCCGTGCTGGGCATGCTGCAGGCCACCATGTCGGGCAGCGAGGCAGCCACCAAATATAAGGCGTTATTAAATGCCGCCACCGGGGCGGGTGAGAAGCTGGGACTCAACTTCCTGGATGCCAACAACCAACTGCGGAGCTTGCCGGAAATCCTGGGAATCCTGAAAGGTAAGTACGGCGATACCATCGACGCGGTGGAGAAGAAACAGATAAAAGAGGCCTTTGGCTCGGACGAGGCGGTGGCCGTTATCGACCTCCTGTACGGGAAGACAGGAGAGCTGCAGACGGGCATCCTGGATATGTATGATGCGCTGGGCGGAGGAAGCAGCGCTGCCCAGGAGATGGCAACGGCTATCAACGCAACGGAATCCCAGAAGTACACGGTGTTAAAGCAGCAGTTACACAACGTGACGGAGGAGCTTGGGGTGAATCTGCTGCCCACTGTGAATGACTGGATTGGGAAGGCGGGGCAGGCCGTGGGGAAGGCGTCCGAATGGATTGCGGAGAACCAGGGGCTTGCAACCGGCATCCTAAATGCGGTCCTGTTCCTCGGAATGTTCCTGACCGTGACGGGGAGTGTGACCTCTATCATCGGCATCTTCGGGACGGCGATAACACGGACCATTGGCATGGTGGGCGGCTTAAAAAGCGGCTTTGAGACCCTGCGGATTTACGGGATGTACGCCGCGGATGGAATCAAGGCCATGGGGGCCGGCCTGCTCAACATGGTCCGGCAGGGGATTGCTTCGGCAGCTGCGGCCCTTCCGGGCCTGATATCCAGTGTGTGGGGCTTCACAACGGCCCTGTTAGCCAATCCGGTGACCTGGATTGTCATCGGGATTGCGGCCCTGACGGCCGGGCTTATCCTGCTCTGGAAGAACTGGGATAAGGTATCCGCCTTCATCCAGAACGTCTGGAATGCCTGTGTGGAGAAAGTACGGGCGGGCCTGCAGGCCATGAAGGACTTCTTCTTCAACATTGGAGGCGCGATTGTCTCCACGGTATCCAATGTGTTTAACCGGGTCCGCGGGGCTGTCAGAAGCCGAATGGAGGCGGTCCGGAATGTAATGGGCAACGTGATGGGAGCTGCTGTCGGGACTGTCAAACAGAAGCTGGATAACATGAAAAATGCCTATGAGCAGAATGGCGGAGGTATACGTGGGATTGCAGCGGCTGCTGTAGAAGGTGTCAAGGGCTACTATACGGCAGGTTTTGATTTCCTGAATACATTGACGGGAGGAAAGCTGAACGGCATTAAGGAGCTGTGGAGCCAGGGCCTGGCAAAGGTCCGTGGTGTGGTGGATGGGGCTGTAGGTCTGTTCAAACAGTCTGGTGTCAAGATAATGGAGACCTTTACCGAAGGAATCCGTTCCGCCGTGAACAAGCCGGTGGAGGCGGTGAAGGGGGCTCTGTCCAGAATCCGGCAGATGCTGCCCTTTTCCGATGCGAAGGAGGGACCCCTGTCCCAGCTTACCCTGTCCGGCCGGCGTGTGTTTGAGACCATCCATACCGGCATGAGCCAGACGGCTTCCCTGCCGGCGGATACGGCGAGGGACGCATTCCAGGCACTGAGGGATGAAAACCAGGAAGGAGGCGCGGCTTTTGCCAGGCTGTTGACCGGAGGGAAGGAAGAAAGGAAAACGTCCGGCCAGGGAAACATATGGAGCCAGAGGCAGCAGGGAGGCGGGACCGTCATCCAACGCCTGGAGCTGCATGTGTCCCTGGAACGGCTGAAGGACCTGCCGCTCTTATTCAAGCTGATTGACGACATCAAGGAAAAGACCAACGGGAACGTATCGGTCACGCCTGCATAGAAAGCGGCTGGGAGGAAGGAAGAATGCTGTACATAAAGGATACATCCATGCTGGTGGCGGGGGTGGCCGTCCCGGGCCTCGTAAAGAAGCTGGAGATAACCGGGGCCGCCGTGATTGACGCGGTGACGGATGACAACAACGTGACCCTGGGTTACCAGCCTAATGGGTACGAACCACTGAAGATGAATGTGGACCTACTGTTGGAACCCAGTGCCGGGGAAAGTGTTGAGAGTATGGTGCAGACCATCCAGCTACTGTTTAAGCCGCCAGGGCAGACGACCGCCATACCGCTGCCGGTGGTGAACAGCCAGGCCGCGGCTTGTGGTCTGAGCATGGTGTATTTTAAAGGAATCGACCTGTCCAAGAAGACAGAGAACAGTTATGGGGAGGCAGCACTGGAATTTTGGGAGTACCTGCCGGTTACCGTGCAGACCCAGGCGGCGGGGAGCAGTAAAACCTCATCCTCCGGCAGCAAGGCAGGGATGTCACAAGCCCAGGGAATCAGTAGCGACTACCAGGAATATCTGAACACACAGAGAGGTCAGGCCCCCAGGATTAAGGATAAGACATCGGAGAGCCCGGCCCGGGATACATAGGAGGCAGCATGGCAGAACGGAAACTGATTACACCACGGTTCCGGATAACCGTTGGGGACCAGGTATTCACACAGGGAATCCGTGTGGAATGTCATTCCAGCCGGAGGGAGCAGTGCAGCTGGGCCACCTTGGAATATGACCCCGGTTATGCCGGGCTCTTGGACCTTGCATCCATGGCCCCGGCTCAGGTGGAACTGGGCTATGATGGGGATTATGACACGCTCTTAACCGGATACATGGAGGACGGCCAGGCATTGGGGCCTTACCGGATACTGGACGATACACTGTTCCTGAAACGGACCTACGTAAAGGAGACCTTCCTGGACTGCTGTCCGCAGGATATCATCCGGTTCGGCCTTGGAAGGGCCGGGATTGCGGATTACCGCCTGTCCGATACCATGTACTCCAAAAAGGATGTGGTCCCGGTCCCGCGCATGAATGTGGCGGAGCTTATCCAGGAGGTGGGCCGGGTCTGGGGCCTGGAGGCATCCTTTTATTTCCGGTCCGGCCGGTTTTTCTGGGGGACCGGGGAAGAGCAGACGCTTATCTATGTACTGGAGGAAGGGAAGAACATCCTTTCCTTCAACCAATGGAACGGCGGTAACGAAATCAAGACCATCGGGGTCCCGTGGATTCACCAGGGAGAGCGTATCCGGATAAGACACCGGAAGTTTGACGGGGAGGCCCTTGTGACCTCGGTCCGGGTGAAGGCGGATGAAACGGGAAGCGTGAGGATGTATGTATCATTTTAGTTGGAAGGAAGGGGATTCAAAATGGCCGGTTTTCTTGACGAATTTGTCAAACTGACGGTGAATGAGACCATAGGGACAGACTATCCGCATATACGCCATCCGGCCCTGTGCCAGGCAAAGGTGATGGAAGGGACCGTGAAGGATGGGGCATCGTATGTGACGCTGCGGTTGCTGAAGGAAAACGGGGAGACGGATGAAGCCTTTCCCGCGATTCCTTATATAAGGACGGAGCAGGTCCTGAAGAAAGGGGATGTAGTGGCAGTCGGGCTTTTATATGGGCAGTGCCGGCCGTACATCCTGGGGAGATGCTTATGATACTGACGGCAACGGACCTGATGTTAGACGATGCCGGGCAGCCGGTCCCCCTGGCATCGGGAGAGGAAGCACTGGCGGGCGGCCTGGACTGTTTCCTGCAGGACATCCGCCTGGAGGCCCTGACCATGGAGGGGGAATGTTTTTTTGATTCCGATTACGGATGGTCGCTGTTGGATTTCTGCCACCGGGAGATAGGCGAACTGGAGGAGCTGCAGATAAAGAACCGGGTCACGGAAAAGTTAAAGAAACGGGAGGAAATCAACCCGCACAGCATTGAGGTTGGCGTGTCCCGGATGGAGGATGACATAGTGAACATCCATGTGGGATTTAAGATTGCAAATGAGGATGTGTCCTACCAGATGAATCTGGAACTGGACGGGGCGGAGGTGAAACTCGTTGATTGATGAAAGCATTCTGGATGAAATCATACCGGTACCGGATGCCGATGCAAAGATGCAGGAGCTGAAGGAGGAGCTGGCGGCGGAAGGGTTTACCATCACCAAGTGGGGCAGTGGCGGCGTCTTTTACTGGCTGACACGTATCTGCGTGCAGATACACATCGAGCTGCTCCGGCTGGCGCGGACCATCCTGAATAATCAGTTCCTGAGGCATGCGGAAGGCAGGTGGCTGGAACTGAAGGCCGCGGACTTTTCCAAGTTTCGAAAGGCGGCGACCCGGACCCAGGGATATGTGACACTTATCCGGTCTGATTACGGGCAGGCCCTGATCATAACGAAGGGGCACATGTTTAAGACGGCCCCGGACATCAATGGGGATGAGCTGGTCTACTACACGTTAGAGGATACAGTGATACAGGCGGGCCAGGCGGAGGGCAGCGTGCTGGTGGAGGCGGAAGCGGCCGGAGCGCGCTACAATGTGAGTGAGGACCAGATAAGGGTAAGCATGTTATATATGGAGGGCGTGTCGCAGGTCACGAACCGGCAGGGGTGGATCTATTCCGAAGGGGCGGATGAGGAGAGCGAAGCCGGTTTACGCAGCCGGACCCTGGCCAGTTGGGAGGAACTGTCCACCAATACCACATCGGCCAAGCTGAAGGCAGCCGTGGAGGCCATCCCGGGGGTGATGTGCGCCTACATCAATGACCAGCATCCAAGGGGGCAGGGGACGGTGGACGTGATTGTGGTGGGGACGGCGGGGGAAGCCAGCGAGGAGCTGGTGCGAAAGGCCCAGGAGGCGGCGGACCAGCTGAAGGATAACTACGAGGACTACCTGGCAAAGTCCGGAACCATCACCTATCAGGATGTGGACATCACCCTGTACCTCAAACAGGGGGCAGGGGTGACGGATGTGGAGGAAACGGCCCGGTCCCTGATAGCAGGGGCCATGTCTCTTTCCAACCGGACGGACTTCAACTTATTCTTACAGGATGACATCCGGTACGTGCTCCGTCAGAGTATACCGGACTACCGTAAGACCGTATTCACGGCCCCCGCGGTGGACGTGGAGCTGACAGCCGGGAATGTGGTCATGCTGGGTAGTATCACGGTCAAGGTAAAGAACACATAGGAGGGACGCCATGCTGGAGACATTCGGGGAATATATGTATTACCTGCTGTCCACGCCCTTCAAACAGGTGAGGAAGGTCGGGAACCAGTGGTACATCTATTTTAAAATAACCGGGCGGCTGTTTGATGAAAATAAGACCATGCTCCGGCGGGCGCGGGAGGAAGGCATGGTCAAGACGGCCAGCCCGCGGATGCTTCCGGAGCATGGCCTGGACCGGAAGCTGACGCGCTACGAAGGAGAGACCTGGGAAAACTTCCGGGTACGGCTGATGATGTATGCAGATACCTGCCGGCTTGGCGGGACAGAGGTGGGAACGCTCCAGGCGGTGCGGTCCCTGGGTTTTACCGATGTGGAGATGGTGCCGGCGTATGAACTGGAGGGCAGCCGGGAGCACTGGGCGGAATTTTATGTCATCCTATCCCGGGATATAGATGACTCCTTTGACATCGGCCATGATATCATCCGCCGGGAGGTGCGGCGGGTAAAGAAGGTAAGCGGACTGGATCGTTACCGTTTCCTGTACCGGATTCAGGATGCAAGACTGGAAGAATGCATCCGCCCCCATAACATCCTGATACGGGCGGAGGTACGCTGGTACAACAATAACATCCTGAACGGGGAGCACAACAACGATGGAAGCATCCATCATGACAATGTGATTGGAAACCACCTGCCCTACCTGCACATACGCAGCCGGATGGAGGAGAATGAGGAGGGAAGGCTGACATGTACAACCTGGCATCACTGGAGAATCCATGATGGGAGCACGTACAATGATGGAGCCAAACATATGGATGCACAAGTCATAGAGGAGGAAATCTGATGGCAAGTACAACCACGATAACCAAGTTGAGCAAGAACAAGATACTGAAGGCTAGGGCGGGCATCAAGGCATTGCCGGCAGTCACACAGATGGCATTTGGGAACGGTGCGGATGGTACGCCGTCAGAGAATGACAACACCTTGAAAAACGAGCTGTTACGGAAGGACCTGAGCAGCATCGAGCAGGTGACGGACACCAACTTCCGGTATATCTGTACCTTATCCAGGGAGGAGCTGGCCAACACGGCCATCAATGAGATGGCGTTGTGTGATGCGGAGGGTGACCTGGTGATGATACGCACCTGTTCGGACAAGAACAAGGATGATGACGAAGAGATGACCTTTGCGTTTGATGATATCTTTTAGGAGGCAGGGAAGATGGCGAATTTTGAGATAGATGAAGACCAGGCGGCGCTCATCCGGGAGTTGAGGAAGCTGGAAACCTCAGACCCGGTCCACGCAAATGTATACAACGCCCTGTTCGAGAAGCTGATTAACAATGATGCATTCCTGGAGCGGCTGGCAAACAAGATGGTAGAAAAAAGCATGTTGTGCCATGTGCTGGACAGCGTCAACGCGCAGCAGGTCCTGGCAGCGGATGTGGGACCTAAAATCACGGCGATAACAAACGAGCTGAAAGAGAATGTTAGTGTGCTCAATACCAAGATAACGCAAAAATCTCAAAGCGAATTTTATACGATTGCAGATGTGACTGGTGTAAGTACTGGACAGGTCACAGATGGTT